>ERZ856578.702-NODE-702-length-68068-cov-8.855172_pt1 | contig 68068 bp, 55 predicted proteins | sample MGYA00514384_ERZ856578 | MGnify/ENA primary metagenome ERZ856578 (study PRJEB29103, sample SAMN06111958) | human gut metagenome | biome: human gut; feature: ankylosing spondylitis patient; material: healthy_person | host: Homo sapiens | place: China:Hangzhou... | reverse complement strand
AGATTACAAATCACGTGCTCTGGCCAACTGAGCTAAAGAGGCATTCAGTATTTCTGTTTTGCGAGTGCAAAGGTAGTGAATATTTTAAACCATGCAATAGGTAAGCGTGTTTTTTTCTGTGTTTTTTCTCTGCTTCCTCTTCAATAGCAAGCTATGTCTCTGATTGCTAATGATAAAGAATGTATAATTTTTTATTTAAAATAGTAAGAGTGAAAATAAATTCTTATTTTGGCAATTGAAAACATATTTACTTAATCTATAAATCTACTTCCATGAGTATTAACAGAAGACAATTTCTAAGAAGATCGCTGGCCGGAAGTGCCGCTGTCGTTGTAGGTAAAGAGCTGGGAGCTGCTACTCCGGCCGCAGTAGGAACATTGCCGCTTCAGGCGGAAGATGCCAGTCCGCCTTCGAAAGGGAAATCTGTATTAGGATTGCGATGCAAACCTTTAAAAACTGTCCGCATCGGCGTTGTCGGTCTCGGACGTGGTGCGGGAGCAGTGAAACGTCTGGCGCAAATCGATGGCACGGAGATTGTTGCCATCTGCGACCTGAACCCTAAGCGGGTGGAAAACAGCCAGAAAACCCTGAAGAACAGTAACCGGAAAGAAGCCGTTGCTTACACCGGCGAAGAAGATTGGAAAAAGATCTGCCAACGCGATGATATCGACCTGATCTACAATGCCACCCCCTGGGAACTGCATGTCCCTATCGCCCTTTACGCTATGGATCATGGTAAACATGTCGCTATTGAAGTTCCTGCCGCCCTCACCGTAAAAGACTGTTGGGCGCTGGTGGACAAAGCCGAGGAAACCCAGCTTCACTGCATGATGCTCGAAAACTGCTGTTACGACTTCTTTGAACTGGCTACCCTGAATATGGCCCGTCAGGGCTTGCTGGGCGACGTGATCCATGCCGAAGGTGCCTATATACACGACTTGAGAGGCGAGAAGTTTAAAGGCTATTATAAACACTGGCGGCTTGAATACAGTAAATACCACACCGGAAACCCGTATCCGACTCACGGACTGGGGCCTGTCGCCCAGATAATGGGTATCAACCAGGGTGACCGGATGGATTATCTCTCTTCCGTCTCCACCAACCAATACGGCCTGTCACTCTGGGCCAAAGAAAACCTGGAGAATGACGAACGTATCACGCATTCGGAACGTTATATGCTGGGGGATATGAATACGACGATCATTCACACCGTGAACGGCAAGTCTATCATGATCCAGCACGACACCACTTCGCCGCGTCCTTATTCGCGTATCCATCTGGTGCAGGGCACGAAAGGGATGGCCGTTAAGTACCCTAACCAAAAAGTGGCTGTGCAGCCCGATACACATTCGTACCTGAAAGAGGGGGATCATAAGGATGTGATGGCGCAGTACGAACATCCGTTAAGTAAATATATCGGTGAGCGGGCCAAGAAAGTAGGCGGTCATGGCGGTATGGACTTTATCATGGACTGGCGCCTGATCTATTGCCTTCAAAACGGTTACCCGCTCGATCAGAGCGTTTACGATGCTGCTGCCTGGTCATGTATCGTGGAGTTAAGCGAACGCTCTGTGCTGAATAAGAGTTGTTCGGTGGCTATCCCCGACTTTACCCGGGGTGCCTGGCGCGACTATAAGCCCTGGCCTGTGATCGATATGCAGGGTGTATTACACGGATAACAAACTCATCAACATAAAAACTCCTGAAAGTGAGCCTGCTTACACAGGCCTGTACTTTCAGGAGTTTACATTGAACGCGTATGTTTACTTTTCTTCTTTCTTCAAAAGCACTTCTTCGATGGCCTTTTTGAAATCAGCCTTGCTCATGGCTCCTCTTGCCATCTGCGGTTGTTCACCCATCGGACAGAACAGAAGGGAAGGTATGCTCCGGATACCGAAAGAGGCGGCCAGTTCTTCTTCCTTCTCCGTATCTACCTTGTAGATATCGATCTTTCCGGCATATTCGTCGGCCAGCTCTTCCAGGATAGGGGCGATCATTTTGCAAGGGCCGCACCAGGTAGCGAAGAAGTCTACGATACAAGGTTTATCACCTTCGTACACCCATTTGTCGGGGCTTGCTTCGTAGTTGGCTACTTTACTTAGAAATTCCTGCTTTGTTAACTCATTAATTTTCATAATTATAACTCCTCGTTATTTAGTTATTATTCTTGCTTCTATTTACATAACAAAGTTACAACCCTTTATTCCTGTAACAATTGGCTGTTTTTCCTTAATAATTGACATTATTACTTCGGATAACAGGATGTAAATAAAAAGCCGTTCGGAGAAACTTGCTCCGGACGGCCTTATCTGGTTTTACTTTACACTACTATTAATATTAATATCTTTTGCCAACGGCATCCCAATCAACGATCTTCCATAAGGCAGCCAGATGATCGGGACGGCGATTCTGATAATCCAGGTAATAAGCATGTTCCCATACGTCGAATCCCAGAATTGGAGTCAGCCCCTTGGCAACAGGGTTGCTACCGTTAGCTTCTTTGGTAATTGAAAGTTTGCCGTCTTTATCTTTTGCCAGCCATACCCATCCGGAACCGAACAAACCTGCACCTGCTGTGTTAAATTCCTTTTGGAAGTTTTCAAACGAACCCCAGGTCTTGTCGATAGCTTCTGCTAATTTGCCTGATGGTTTGCCGCCTCCCTTGGGTGAGAACTGTGTGAAATACAAATTGTGATTAAGTATCTGTCCGGCGTTATTAAAGATAGCACCGTCTGATTCAGCTACGATCTGTTCGAGAGGAGCATTTTCAAACTTGGTTCCCGGGATCAGGTTATTCAGGTTGTTTACATAAGCCTGAAGGTGTTTTCCGTGATGGAACTCAATAGTTTCTTTACTTATAACCGGTTCCAGCGCATTGGCTGCATAGGGTAATTGGATTAATTCGAATTTCATAATTTCTTCTTTTTTATTTGTTGTTTGACTATAATTACTGTTATTTGTGATCAACAATAATAAACTAAGACATAATGTAAGCATAACCAATATGTTTTATGTTGTTTCTACTAATCTAACATCGGCGGTTCGTTATTTGTTCATGCCGGGAGGGGGGATTTGCTATAACTTTTTTTGATTAAACGATAGATAAAATTTATCCGGCTTAACTTTTACCCTCAAAGAGAGCGATTTATCAGCTTGTTTCGGTCGGGCATGTAATAAAATGAATAATAATATGTAAAAAGCTGTTTTTTTATCATTTGTATAGAAAATAATCCCGAAGAAGTTTCTATTTTTGTGCCCTCAATATTATTAATAAGTAAAACATATTTGTAGATGGTAAAGAAAGTTGGGAATTTAATTCCAAACACCTTTTTTATTACAAAGGGTAGTGGTGACTCGGATCTGGAAAAACATGCAGGTTCTTATCACATGGCCCTTTATGATGCTGGTATTTCAGACTTTAACATTATGACGTATTCGTCTGTTATACCCGCCACTGCACATCTTGCTACCATGGATGAAATAGACCTTCCTCCATTTGGTACGGAACTGAAGACCATTATGGCCGTGTCTCACGGGTATCAGGATGAGTTTGTATCTGCCGGTGTGGTTTACGCCTGGATGTACAAGGACGAAAACTTCGATGAGAAGGTAGGAGCCCTGGTATGTGAGGTCAGCGGCCGTTATCGTATCGAAGAGTTGGAGTCACGTTTGATCCGTGTAATCAACGATCTTCATCAGAAAACGTACGGTAAGTATTATCTGGGTGAGCTTAACTTTATAACAGAAGGTATTACCATCGAGAAGAGATACGGTACAGCTTTGGCTGCCCTGTGTTTTGTAGACTTCTTAATGCCTGTAATCGAAGAATAAAGATAAACGAGATACCTGATTATTAGTAGGGGAAACAGAGGTAAGGCTTAGTCTTTATCTCTGTTTTTTTGCTTCCAGCCGGAAAACTCGCTGTAAGTTTGTTATATTTGTATCGGACTTATGCTATAAAATTTTCTTTATTTAAGAAACAATCCGTTTAAAGCTGTTGTTGTATGAAAAAGATTATTAATCCCTGGGAGGGACTGGAAGGCTATATGTGTTTCGGGTGTGCGCCTGAAAACCCGCAAGGTCTTCACATGGAGTTTTACGAAGAAGATGATGACATTGTTGCTTTCTGGGAGCCTGAAAGTCATTATCAGGGATGGTTGGATACATTGCACGGGGGAATCCAGACGACTATGATGGATGAACTGGCCGGTTGGGTAGTATTGAGGAAATTGCAGACGTCGGGGGTAACATCCCGCCTGGATGCACGCTTCCTGAAAAGCATCTCGACCCGCGAACCACGCTTGATGGTGCGGGGGCGCATCAAAGAGCAGAAACGGAATGCTATATTTATTGAAACGGAGATATACAACTCGCAGAACGAACTTTGTTCGCGTGCGGATATCGTATATTTTGTTGTCACTAAAGAACAGGCAACGGAGAAGTTTCATTTTGCAGGCTGCAAGACCGAAGATGAAAAATAGATCAGTAGACAAAAAGAATAAAGTAAACGATTAACAAATGAAATTTTTAGGAGCTCATGTAAGTGCGTCAGGTGGGATAGAAAATGCACCGCTGAACGCGCATGCTATCGGGGCGAAAGCTTTCGCCCTTTTTACCCGAAACCAGCGTCAATGGAAATCTTCCCCGTTGACAAAGAAAAGTATATCCTTGTTTAAGGAACGTTGTGCGGAATTCGGTTATGAAGCGAAGCATATCCTTCCGCACGACAGTTACCTGATCAATCTGGGACATCCCGATCCGGAAGGGTTGCAAAAGTCGCGTGATGCTTTTCTGGATGAGATGCAACGTTGCGAACAGTTGGAACTGGATCGCCTGAACTTCCATCCGGGAAGCCATCTGAACGAACTGTCTGTCGACGATTGTCTGGCACGTATTGCCGAGTCGATCAACTGGACACTCGACCAGACCGCCGGTGTTTGTGCCGTCATAGAGAACACGGCCGGACAGGGTACGAACCTGGGATATACGTTTGAACAGATCGCTGCCATTATCGACAAGGTTGAAGATAAATCGAGGGTAGGGGTTTGCATCGATACGGCCCATACGCTGGCTGCGGGATACGACATCAAAACAGAACAAGGGTTTACAGATACTTTCCGTCATTTCGACGAGGTGATCGGTTTCTCTTATCTGCGCGGAATGCATATCAACGACTCGAAGAAAGACCTGGCGACTCGTGTGGACAGGCACGACAGCATAGGGAAAGGAGTGATGGGCATCACAACCTTTAAAATGCTCATGCAAGATCCTCGTTTCGACGACATACCACTGATTCTGGAAACCCCTGATGAGTCGATCTGGGCGGAGGAGATCAGTTATTTATACACTTTATAGAAGAGAATTACAGGGAGAAGGGGCACTTTTGTAAGTCTCCTCTTTTTCCATATACTAATAAGTCCCTTCGGTAAGAAGGTCGACATAAATACATTAACAGCTATGTTTATATTAATGCCAATTATTTTCGTTGTGGGTATCCTGGCTATTGCGCTTGAAGATAAGATCAAGATCAATAAGGCAGCGACAGCCCTTTTTATGGCAATTTCTTTGTGGATGATCCTGATGTTTGACGCCTATAATATTTTTGTTGAACGTGCTAATCCTTTATTTGCCGAGTTTCTGGCGCAGAATCCTGATATGGCTAACCTGCCGGCGAAAGATCAGTTTATTAATTTTATAACCAACCGTTCTATTGTCTACCATCTGGGTAATGTTGCTGAAACATTGTTCTTTGTGATGTGTTCCATGCTGATCGTCGATATTGTAGATAAACATGGTGGTTTCAGGGCTGTTACGGGATATATCCGGACTGCCAATAAACGCAAATTGTTATGGTATATCAGTATAGCTACTTTCTTCTTTTCTGCCTTACTGGACAACCTGGCGGCGGCTATCGTGATTATGGCCGTACTCCGTAAACTGGTTCCCGACCGGACAGACCGTTTGAAGTATGCCTGTATGGTCATTATTGCGGCCAATGCCGGCGGTTCCTGGTCGCCTATCGGTGATGTGACGACGATCCTGCTTTGGGTAGGTAAGAATATTACGGCGATGCATCAGATATCGCATGTATTCATTTCCGCCCTGGTCAATATGCTGGTTCCGCTTACTATCGCTCATTTCTGGTTGTTCAAGAAAGACTCGCAGCTGCGTGTAATGAGTGAAGAGGAAATGGCGGACGAGTTTGTTCCCGAAATATCGAACCGGGCACGGCGTACTATCTTTGTGATCGGTGTGCTATCACTGGCATTAGTCCCTGTCTTCCAGATGGTGACGGATTTACCTCCCTTCCTGGGCGTATTGCTGGGATTGGTTATCCTGTGGATCTATACCGATATCATGTATAGCCGTTTGCATGTGCATGAGTCGGAGAAACTGCGTATTTCCCGGTTATTGCCTAATATAGACTTAGCCACTATCTTTTTCTTCCTGGGTATCCTGATGGCTGTCGGAGCTCTGGAAACATCCGGGCAGCTGGGGTTGATGTCCGCTTATCTCGATAAGCATGTACATGATCCGTATCTGATCAGTTTTGTTATCGGTGTACTGTCATCTTGTGTGGACAACGTGGCTTTGGTTGCGGCTACGATGGGTATGTACCCTGTTGTGCAGCAGGCGGCCGATCTGGCTCCTTATGCACAGTATTTTGTGGCTGACGGCGGCTTCTGGACTTTCCTGGCCTACTGTGCCGTAACGGGTGGTAGCATCCTGATTATCGGGTCGGCAACCGGTGTAACGGTGATGGGATTGGAGAAGATAGATTTTATGTACTATACAAAGCGATTTTCAATTCTGGCATTGATTGGTTATATTTGCGGTGCGGCAGTATATATGCTATTATTCGCTTAAACTTATTTATATGAAAAGAAAATGGATTATTGCGGCGGCCTGCGCTGTTTTGCTTTCCGGAATGGAAGCTATGGCTTGTACAGGTTTGCTGGTTGGAAAGAAAGCATCGGTCGACGGATCGGTCATGATCAGTTATGCAGCAGACTCGCATACTTTGTATGGGGAGCTTTACCGTTGGCCGGCGGCAACCTGGCCGAAAGGGGCTATGCTGGAAGTAAGGGAATGGGATACAAATAAACCGCTCGGACAAATCCCGCAGGTGGAACAGACGTATTCGGTGGTAGGTAATATGAACGAACATCAGGTAGCGATCACGGAAAGCACGTGGGGCGGTCGTCCCGAGCTGGTGGATACAACAGGTATCATCGATTACGGTAGCCTGATCTACATAGCCCTTCAGCGTTCCAAGTCTGCCCGTGAGGCGATTAAGGTGATGACAGACCTGGTGAAGGATCACGGTTATTACAGCAGTGGCGAAACTTTCTCTATCGCTGATAAGAATGAAGCCTGGGTGATGGAACTGATCGGAAAAGGAACAGGTAATAAAGGAGCGGTATGGGTAGCCATTCGTGTTCCCGACGATTGTATCTCGGCACATGCCAACCAGTCGCGCATACAGCAGATTCCGTTCGACGATAAGGAGAACTGCCTGTATTCGCCGGACGTAGTTTCTTTTGCCCGTGAGAAAGGTTACTTCACAGGAAAAGATAAGGACTTCAGCTTCCAGAAAGCGTATTGTCCTTACGATTTCAGCGGCCTGAGAGGATGTGAAGCCCGTGTATGGTCTTTCTTCCGTAAATATGATAACACAATGGATAAATATACCGACTTTATTAAAGGGGATCCTTCTAAAGAGCCGATGCCTTTGTACGTGAAGCCTAACCGTTTGTTGTCCGTTCAGGATGTGCAGAACGGCATGCGCGACCATTACGAAGGCACTGATCTGGATATGACGAATGATGCCGGAGCCGGTTCATACAAGGTGCCGTATCGCTGGCGTCCGATGACGTTTAAGGTGGATGGGGAAACCTATACGAACGAACGTGCCATTGCAACACAGCAGACCGGTTTTGTGATCGTTCCGCAGATGCGTAACTGGTTGCCGGATGCTGTCGGTGGAATTCTTTGGTTCGGTGTGGATGATGCCGATATGGCTGTCTTCACTCCGTTGTATTGTTCTATCACGGAGTCGCCGGAGTGTTACCGGGTAGGAAACGGAGACATCATGAACTTCTCATGGACTTCCGCTTTCTGGATCCACAACTGGGTAGCCAACCAGGCTTATTCAAAGTACAGCTTTATGATCAAGGATATCCGTCCGGTTCAGCAGGAGCTGGAAAACAGTTATAAGGAAGCAATTCCGGCTATCGACAAGGCTGCATCGGAGCTGTATGCCAAGAACCCGGCAGAGGCTGTAAAGTTCCTTACCTGGTTCAGTACAACGACTGCCGATCAGGCAACCGCCCGTTGGAAGAAATTAGGTGAGTACCTGTTAGTAAAATATATGGACGGTAATGTTAAGAAAGAAGAAAATGGCCAGTTTAAGCAGAACGGTTACGGATTGTCCGAATATCCTGATTTCCCTGGCTATGACGAGGATTATTACCGTAGTATCGTAAAAAGCGCAGGTGACAGACTTAAAGTAAAATAATTATATTTGCGCATAATGTTGAACTAAATTAATGAGAGTATGAAGAAATTAATTGTTATGTGTATGCTGGCAATTATCAGCATGAGTGCATTCGCACAAACCCAGCAGGGACAATCGTCTTTCGGTTTCAATATCGGTTATGGGTTTAATGATAATGGGAATGCACTGTTGGGAGTTGATTATCGTTATAATTTTACCGATGAGGTTCGTTTCGCTCCTTCTCTGACGTATTTTGTCAAGGACAATGGACTGAGTGCATGGGCTATCGATATGAATGTCCATTATGTATTTAAGTTGAGTGAAATGTTCGGTTTCTATCCGTTGGCAGGTCTTGACCTTTCCTTCTGGAAATTTGGTGCCGGTGGTTGGAGTCATAATATGACTCGCTTTGGAGCCAATATCGGTTTAGGTGGTGAAGTATATGCGACAGACCAGATCACTGTAGGCCTGGAATTCAAATACAATATCATTAAGGATTTCGATCAGCCGATCTTAGGTGTTCGTGTCGGATACAACTTCTGATAGACGGATACATTATCTTATAAACAAATAAAGAATGCCCCTTTACCATTTGGTATTGCGGGCATTCTTCTTTTTTAGGTATAACTGGTTCGGACTCAGACCGGCTATTTGGAGAGATACATACAATTTCTATGCTGTCTCATTTTTATATTGAAATGGTTCACAGTCTTTTCTCCAACCTAATGATTGGCAACAACATTTCTCTTATATTTGTTGTTTATATTTCATCAAAAATGATAGTTATGGTAATACAACAAGAGAAAGAAAAAAAGAAGAAGTATGTTTATGGAGATGTTTTGAGTTATATGGACTACCTTGAAAGGGAGAAATATAACTCCGGAAAAAAAGGAACAGCAAGTCTGTATAAGGCAACCCGTAATCAGCTGGAACATTTTCTGAATAAACGTGACTTCAATATGAAACGTATAAACAGTCGTTTGGTACAGGAGTTTGTGGGACATCTGCAATCATTGTCCTTAAGTCAGAATTCAGTTAGTAACTATACGAGTATTTTTCGTGCAGCATATAATGCGGCAGTATCGGAAAAGTTGGTTACACCGGAAGAAAATCCGTTTCAGAAAGTTTATTTGCGTCCTATACAGACTTATAAGCGTTCGGTAGGGGCTAAGGTGATTAAAGAGATTACCCGTATGGATTTGAAAAGTAAAAAGAACCTGAGGTTTGCACGTGACTTGTTTCTGTTCAGCTTTATGGCTTGCGGAATCGCTTTTGTCGATCTGGCCCATCTTACCCGTGCCAATATTCGCGGGAACCAACTTGTGTACTATCGTGTGAAGACAAAAAGGGAGATTCGTATAACAATTACTTCGGGGATGCGCCGTTTGTTGGATAAATATGCTGATCCTGAATCGGAGTTATTGTTTCCTATTCTTAAATCGCCGGATACATCTTATGAGAGTTATAAGGTAGCATTGCGTACTTATAACCGTCGCCTGGCAGTTATCGGGAATATGCTGTCTGTTCCTGTAAAATTAACGTCATATGTCGCACGCCATTCGTGGGCTATGCGTGCAAAAGAAAACTCTGTTTCAGTGGCAATAATCGGACAAATCTTAGGGCATACATCTGAAAAAACAACTCAATTTTATTTGGAAAGCTTAGACCAAGCGATCATTGATCGGGCAAATCTAAAAATTATAAACTTTGTGGAGCAATGGATAAGTTAAAAATGCTGTAGATATTGACGCTTATTTACGGAATAAGGGTCATTGCAAATCATTACCATAAATAGGTAGAATAAAAACCACACCCCTCGTATCCCAATTCAAACAAATGTCTTAATACTTTTATACACTGCAAAGGTAAATAAAATAAATTGATAAAACTTTTGCCAGGGGACTCCTTGTCCTTTAAAAAAGATTAAAATTAAAATAATATAGCAGATTTTTCACGAAAAAATAGAGTTTAATTACTTAAATACTAATGTGTTGTATATTGTGATGCCTACTGCTACGAATCGGTTAACCGATCTTAGCAGGACAATTTGATTATCAAAATAAATCTATTGACATTTATTTAAAGGATCATGATTTCAGTAATATTATTTTACTAAATAAACACTTCATTTTCGCTTCATAATACCTTCCCCTTTTTTCTTTCCTCAAATGATTTATTTGAAAGCTGAATAAGGTGGTCATAAAAGAGCTTATTTGTGACTTTTTATTTGCAATCTGGTTGAAATGTCTAAATAAAGTGTTGATATATAGTTGTTTAAAATCAATGACCCTTATTCCGTAAATAAGGGTCAAAATATTTGTGTGGTCACCCGGTGGGATGGGACTGACCACCTTCGTTATGTAAAAACTAAATCATGGAAAGATGGTAACAGGTTTATTATCAATGATGTTTTCTATTATACAACGGGATTCAACGATAGCAGAATTTGTCATTTTACTTTGTTTTATTATGTCTTTTATCTGCTCTGTATTTATGCTTCCGAGGATAATGATCATCTCTAAGCGAAAACGTTTATACGATGATCTGAATGCCCGGAAATGTCATTCGGCTGCGATCTCCCGTTTGGGGGGATTGGTGTTTATACCGTCAGTGCTGATCGCATTTTCTTTTTCTACGGCATTCTTTTTCTTTATCAGTTTCCCTTTAAATTCGACATTAGCGGGCAATGCGCTGCAGGAATTGTTGTTTTTGCTGACCGGTAGTCTGTTTCTATATCTGGTGGGTGTAAAGGATGATCTTATAGGAGTTCGTTACCGTAAGAAATTCATCGCTCAATTCTTTGTCGCAGCTCTGTTTCCGATGGCTGGCCTTTATATAAATAATTTATATGGGTTATTTGGCGTGTATGAAATTCCTGTCTTGATAGGAATCCCTTTTACAATCGTATTGGTTGTATTTGTAACGAATGCCATTAACCTGATCGACGGAATAGACGGATTGGCTGGCGGTATGGCTTTGGTTGCTTTTATCACTTTCGGTATATTGTATATTTTAAAAGGAGAATGGATTTATTCTATGTTGGCATTTGCCTTCGTTGGCTGCTTGTTACCATTTCTTTATTACAATGTCTTTGGATCGGCCTTTCGCGGCAGTAAATTATTTATGGGAGATTCGGGTTCTTTGTCTCTGGGGTATATGTTATCTTTTTTTGCCGTGAAATATGTTATGTATATTCCCGGAGAAGGAATGGATGGGTATTGCCTGATCATTCCGTTCTCCCTTTTATTTGTGCCGGTTTTCGATGCCTTGCGGGTGATGGTGGTTCGTGCTTTTCAGAGCCATCCGTTGTTTCTTGCCGATCGTAACCATATTCATCATAAATGTTTGGATGCAGGCTTGAACCATTTACAGGCAACTTGTCTGTTGATAGGTTATGCTATAGTTATGCTGATTGTAAATATTGGATTGTTCCGCATATTTAATCTGAATATATTGTTTATTCTCAATATGCTGGTGGCTATTTGTATAAATTATCTTCTGGATATCAGGATACGATATATCAGGAAAGTGCATGATTTCGATTTCAGCGGTGTTTCTGTTCCCGAAATCAAAGAGTAAATAAGGTGATTACAATATTGATTTTATATACGGAATTGATGCCTTATAACATAGCAGTTATAAAAGTATTGGTGGAAAAGGGCTGTCGTGTGCATATCGTATCACAGGACAGAGAGAGGGAAACACCTTATGTCCCCCCTTTATTGGATGGCGTAACTTACTATAAACGTTCTACATTTCAGGATAGGAATCATTTATACGGGTTAGTAGAGGCGTTGAGACCGGATCTGGTGTGGACAGCCGGGTGGATCGATCCACTGTATAACGAAATATGTGGAATGATCCGTCGGCAATTGCGTATCCCTGTTGTAGCAGGTAGCGACACACAATGGCGTGGAGGAAAACAATGGTTGAATGTTTTGACATCCCCTTTCCGGCAACGCTGTTGGTTCAGCCATCTGTTCGTTGCTGGAGAGTGGCAGGTAGAATATGCACGGAAACTGGGTTTCAGGCAGGATAGGATATTGATGCATAATCTTTCAGCAGATATTGATTTATTCAGCCGGATAGATATCGATTGCCGGGAAAAGGACTATCCTAAAAGGTTGTTGTACGTTGGCCGTTTTTCTCCGGAGAAAGGACTTCGTTATTTGTTGAGGGCCTGGAATGCAATCCCGGATCGCAAAGGTTGGCGATTGACATTGGTTGGAAATGGTTCGGAGAAAGAACGATTGTCCGGTTATCCGGATGTAGAGATCCTGGATTTTATGGAACAGAAGGATTTACAGAAAGTAATGGAAAACTCCGGGGCATTTATTTTGCCTTCTATATTTGAACAATGGGCATTGGTTTTGCATGAAGCTGCTTGTGCCGGTTTGCCGATACTGGCATCCAACCGTTGTGGAGCGATAGCCTCGTTTGTGGAGGAAGGAAAAAACGGATATCTGTTTATTCCTGCCAATATCTGTTCTATTCGTCATTCGATAGAAAAATTCATAGCTTGTACGGAATCGGATTGGTTGTTAATGGGTAAGAATAGCCGGCAGCTATCTTTACTGATAACTCCGGAAAGAGTGGCTGAAACCCTGTTGACAGTCTTGTAATCAGTATGGATATAATATTATTTTGGATACTTTTTATAGCTTCTTTATCTAAAGCGATTCCCTTGTTTCCTTCTTTTCCGGAAGTTATTTACTACGGGAGTTTTTTAATTAGTTTTATCTGGTTTATTTTCAGAGGAGGAATAAGAATATCCTGGAAATATCTTTTTTTTATTTCTGCTGTTCTTTTTTCAGTCTGGTTAAATGATATTCCAGCTTTATTCAGGGTCTGGTTCCGAGTGATTGCTTTTTTCAGTCTGGTTTTTATAATTGGCCCGTTTTTTATAAACGATTATCTGGTTCGTTTGCGCAGGCTTTTATTTATACGTTCGTTACTTATTCTTCGTTGGGTAGTTTTGCTTTCTTTTTTGTTGAAATTTATAGCACCTGATATGGTAATGGGAAAATCTGGATTTACAGGGCTGACTAACCATTCGATGTTGTTATCTCCTTTGGCGGGGGGTTGTATGCTTTATGGCATTTACCGGTTTTATTTGTCGGAAACAAAGCCAGAACGGTATAAAGAAATGATATATACCGGTGTCTCTTTTCTGGTATTGATACTGGCGGGTTCCCGTGGTGCTTTGGCTGCCACATTAGCTGGTGTCGCTTTCTTTTATGTGCGTCTGTATAAATACCGCGTAGGACAGTTAGCCAAAATAGTATTATTTTTCTCTTTACTGGTATTATCGACTTCCTCACTCTGGTGGTCTTATACCGAAAGAATAAGGGAAAAAATGGATTCGAGTGAAAATACCGGTAGTCTAACGTCTAGTCGTGACGGGCTATGGGAGGATCGGATAAAAGAATTTAAAGCTTTTCCGATTTTTGGTGTAGGGTTTGCCAGTTATAATCTTAATTATATACAGAGCGAACATTCCATAAACCTGCAAAGTGGAACTGTAGAACCAGGTAGCAGCTGGCTTTTTCTGCTATCGTCGCTTGGGTTATACGGTTTTTTGTCATTTTTATTACCAATAATCTATTTAATATGTATGCTTTATAAGGATTCCGGGACTGGTCTGAACGGAGGGCTGGTCGGTTCTATCATGACGCTGTTTAGCGTTCATATGCTGGTTGAAGGATTTGTCATAGCTTCCGGATCCTATCTCTGTTTTCTTTTATGGCTTTCCTTATCGGAGGGCGAACAAATTCTACAAAATAGTAATAACAAGTTTTTATAAGTATGATTCCAATAATACCGTCGATCATATCCCGGTTGTATTTATTATTGCCTCGCCAGTACCGTTTGCGTATCTGGATGACAGGTTTGACTATTTTTATAATGTCTGTTTTCGATCTGATAGGAATAGGGGTGTTGGTACCCGTATTACTTCTGGTTCTGAATGAAGATGCAGTAACAGAGAACCGGTATATGTCCGGGTTGTTTAATTGGTGTGGCTTCGAGGATTTTTTTTCTTTTATGATCTTTATTTGTGTGGTTATTTTGTTGTTTTCAATCGGTCGTATTGTGATTTGTGCCTGGCTTCAATATAAACAGAATAAGCGGTTATTCACCATTTCCAGTTATTTGTCCTTACGCTTATATCGTTATTATTATTCAAAGGGTTTTCTTTATATCAAACAGAATAACAGTCACCAGTTGATTAACCGGGTCAATGGGGTTTCCCAGAGTTTGATCCAGGGATATCTGGTACCTTATACCCAGTTGATTTGTGAGTGTGCAGTGATGATTTCCATTCTGATAGGTCTGATGCTGTTCAATATATATGTATTCTTGTTAGTACTGGTGACTTTTGTTCCGATCACATTAATATATTACCGTTTTTCCCGTGCCCGCATGATGCGCTACGGAACTATGTTGTTTCAGTTGATCCCTTTGAAGAATAAAATATTGCAACAAACTTTTGTCGGGTATACCGATATGGAGATGAGTAATTCTTTTCCTGAAAGTGTGAACGGTTTTGACGAGTTGATGGAAAGGCAGAATCATATCAATGTACGGACGCTGCTGCTTAGCGGATCGATACAGAAGGCACTGGAAATAGCGATCGTTTGTTCACTGGTTGTACTTATCTTGGCAACACAGTTGTTTAAGTTACCCTCTTTAGGATTGATAATAGGCTTGTTTGCTATTGCCGTTTACCGTGTTCTTCCTGGTCTTGTGCGTAGTACCAGTTTTATTTTTCAGATGAAATCGAATTCGTATTCCGGCGAATTGTTGCTGGATCTGGATGCTGAACAAACAGAATCGGAAGAATTGGAGCAGAAACCGATAGACTTTGAACAAGCTATTTCAATTCGTTCCCTTGTTTTTTCATACGACAAAAAGATCCAGGTGCTGAATAATATTTCATTGGACATTCATAAAGGAGATATAATCGGTTTCCGTGGTGAGTCGGGATCAGGGAAGTCGACCTTGTTTCATTTGTTACTGGGGTTTATTCAACCCGATTCGGGAGGGATTTATATTGATGATGTATTGTTATCGCCGGACAGGCTGTCTGCCTGGCGAAGTAAGATCGGGTATGTCTCACAACAGTTATTTATGGTAGAAGGAACTTTATTGGATAATATCATAATGAGCTCGGAGAAAGAGAAGGTCGACAGAACACGGATTGATCGGATAATCCGTCAGGCTTGTCTGGATAGTTTCATCAGAACATTGCCCCAGGGAGTAGATACTCCGGTTGGTGAGGCTGGTTGTCTGCTTTCCGGAGGACAGAGACAACGTCTGGGTATTGCTCGTGCTTTATATAAACAGGCGGAGATCCTGATGTTCGACGAAGCTACTTCTTCTTTGGATGAAGCTACCGAACAATCTATCAACGAGGCTATTGTTCGCTTGTTGGAGGAATGTCCGGGAATGACATTGCTGGTTATTTCACATCGTCCGGAATCACTGGCAGTGTGTAGTAAGATAATAGATATTAATGATTTGAATGATAAATAATACGGTATATCCGCCATCTGTTGATTGTTTGTTTTTAGAGTCAAAACAGGAAAGATCTGGTGGTTTAGAAATATAAAATTATGATTTATTCCTATTTAAAAGGAAGGCTGGGTAATATCCTGTTTGAAATTGCAGCAGGTGCCTCCTTGGCTAAAAGAAGGAATGTTCCGTTTAAAGCATTGACGTGTTCTCCGGATATCTTTGGGGAACCTGATAATTGTTCCATCTCGGAATATGTGGAACAATTTCGAAAATCAATATTACGTAATATTGATTTTTCGAATGAGTATCCAGAAAATCAGAAAGTATATCAAGAGCAGACTTTTCCCTATCGACCTCTTCCTGAAGAAAGTGATATTGTATTGCACGGGTATTTTCAATCGGAAAGATATTTTGAAGAAGATGTTGTCCGGAATTTGTTCCGTATAGATACGGAAACACTGTCCTATATAAGAAAGAAATATAGTCATATACTTGAGAGGACTCCGGTATCCATACTAGTGCGCCGTGGTGATTATTTGAAATTACAATTCAAACATCCGGTCTGTCAGATGAGCTATTATAAAAAAGCAATGGCAACTTTTGATTCCGGTTCTGTTTTCCTTATTATCAGTGATGATATTACATGGTGTAAAAAGCATTTCAGAGGGGAAAACTTCTTTTTTGTAGACGATGAACCTCCGATTGTAGATTTATATCTTCAATCTTTATGTACACACAATATAATTAGTAATTCTTCCTTTGGCTGGTGGGGTGCGTGGCTTAATCCGAATCCGGAGAAAAAGATCGTTTGTCCTACTCCGTGGTTTGCACCTTCCGGTGTGAAAAGAGACACCAGAGATTTATGTCCTGCAATATGGAAGAAAGAACCGATAGCAGGAACGATTGAGTTGTATTGCAGGAGTTATTACTCATTGGCTATAATAAATGCAAAGATATTATTGCATAAGATAGCGACAGGTATAAGGAAATCTTTCTCATTATAATGCAAATGCCAAGTAACTTTTAATTTGATAATAGATATGAAGAAATATGATTTACTGAGAAGAATCTTGATCACCCGTAATGTCAGAAAACAAGTTCCGATTTACATGGCACGTGAAAATGTTCTTCATTGTTTGCATTTAGGATGTGGCGCAAATCAGATACCAGGTTGGTTAAATACGGATATTCTGGTACCGGTAAGAGGTGAAAAGATCTATTTGGATGCAACAAAGCCTTACCCTTTTGCAGATAAGAGTTTCGACTATATTTTTTCCGAACATATGTTCGAGCATCTTTCATTGAAAGATGCTACAGGTATGCTGTTGGAATGTAGAAGGGTGTTGAAGGAAAACGGTGTCCTAAGAATAACCTTACCCGATATGGGCTTTTTATTGGATATGTATTTTCATCCGGAGAAGTACCGGGAATATTTGAAATGGTGTACAAAGAAATTTTTACCGGAAGTGGAAGAGTTATTTCCAGGGAAATATCCGGAAGTATTTGTCATCAATAACTTTTATCGGGACTGGGGACATCAGATGATTTATGACTATAAAACGTTGGAAATGCTGTTACGGAAATGCGGCTATAAGAAAATAAAAAGATGTGAAGTAGGAGAGAGCGAACATGTAACTCTTCGGGGCATAGAAAAACATGATGAAGTGAACTTTCCGGGACTTACTAGGCTTGAATCAATGGTAGTCGAAGCTTCTTATTAAATACTTAAATAGGGAATATGAAAAAATGACACAGAAATTATTATCGAAAATAACTTTTCTCAGGAGAAGAGGTGGCTATTATTGGAATTTTATTTTGACCTACAAGGTATGGACTTATTTAAAATCCCGAGGAAAAATACAACTATTAAAAAAATCGGACTTAAGAATCAATAATAATGGAAATCTATCTATTGAGGGACGATTATATAGTACTCCCGTTTTAAAAAAGCCATGTGTAATTATGGTAGAGGGAGGTAATCTGATTATAAAAAAGAAACTTTTATTGATTGACAATATAACACTTTGGGTTCATCCCGGTGCTAATTTAATAATAGATGATTGTGTTATAAATAATGATACTTATATAGAATGTGAATCGAGTATTACGATCGGAAATGATGTAGGAATCGGCCGTAATGTGACCATCCGTGATTCGGACGGTCATGATCATGGAGATGCGTCGGGCGATAGGGAAAGATGTCTACCGGTAGTGATCGGCAATTCAGTCTGGATCGGTTCTTATGCAATAATACAAAGAGGAGTACATATTGGTGATGGTGCTATTGTTGCAGCGGGAGCTGTCGTTACCAAGGACGTACCGTCGAAATGTCTGGTAGGTGGTGTACCTGCCAGGGTTTTGAAAGAGAATGTTTATTGGAGATGGTGATATGAATATTGTATATGTAATAAACTCCATGAGTAAGTCTTGTGGAGGACCGGCCTGTACAACGTTGCTAACAGTACAGGGTATGAAAAACCTGGGATGGGAAGTTAAGATATTAACGAACCGGATACAACCGGGAGAAATGCCAGTTTCGGAAGAACCGTTTATTCATTATTTGGAACTTCCAGCCTATTATAACAGTCGTTTTGGCTATTCGCCAGCTTGGAGTAAAGTGTTGAAAAAGACTTCTGGGGCAGATATTTATCATATTCAGGGGATATGGCAATATCAAGGTTATATTACTGCCCGGTTTGCAATTGAAAATCACTTTCCTTATGTGGTAACATTACATGGAGCATTACATCCGGAAGCATTGTCTTATTCTTCTTTAATAAAAAAAACGGCTTTTTCTCTTTACCAACGCAAGCAGCTACAGAAGGCATCCTGTGTTCATGTTACTTGTAAAGAGGAAATGAAACATTATCGTTCACTGGGATTTACTAATCCGGTGGCAATAGTACCTAACCCGATAGATTGCAGTGAACCGGTCGATCCTTTTTTTAAAGATAAGATAAAAAGAGTCGGCTATTTGGGACGTATTCAACCTTATAAACGGGTAGACCGTCTGATCGAAATATGGAAAAAACTGCATGAACCCGGAGAGTTGGTGATAATGGGTGATGGAGATCCGAGATATGTTTCGGGGATACGGAAGATAGTGCAGGAGGCGGGATTGGATAAAGTCCGCTTTACTGGTTGGGTAAGCGGGATGGAAAAACAACGTTTACTGGCTTCGTTAACCTGTCTGGTTGTACCCAGTGATTTTGAGAACTTCGGAATGATCATTCCAGAAGCATTACTTCAAAATGTACCCGTTATCGGATCGACAGCAACACCGTGGGAGGATTTAAATACCTATCAGTGTGGCTGGTGGGTGAATAATGATCTGGAAACATTAATGGATGTACTTCGGGAAGTTTTGTCATTAGATAGAAGACTTTTATATGAAATGGGTGAGCGGGGACGCAGGTTAGTCCTTGAAAAATATGCAGTAAACGTAGTGTCAGAGCAGATGGGACAACTGTATGGTTGGTTGACAGGTAACTCAGAGAAACCGGATTTTGTATTTGAATAAAAAATAGAATAGTAGAAAGTGGGATTTTATTTCTTAAAGCAATCTGATAAATCTTCTTTGCATGACAAAATGAAGAAGATAAGAAGCATGCCTGTAGCAGATTTGATTGATATTGGTTTTGATCGTCTTAGACGTATTGTAAATCTCGATTTGTATAGATATTATAAATGGAAAGGCAGAGTATATGTGCATCGTAAAGTCAGTTTTAAAGTTTCTCCCAATACACTTTCGTTGGGGGAAACGGGAAAACTGAATATTTTTCCATGGGGGAAGGATACAGTCCGTTTGACTCAATTCGTATTACACAGGCATTCCCGATGTATTGTACATGACTATTTATACTGCAATTCCGGAATTAGTATTGTCGTAGCAGCGAATGGACGGCTGGAAATAAAAGAAGCTATTATGAATAACAATGCTCGTATTTATTGTACGACCCATATCGAGATAGGTGAGGAGGTACTTATAGGGGATAATGTAAGTATTCGGGATACGGATAATCATCAGATATTTTATGAAGGCCACGAACAGGAGGTAAACAGTCCGGTCATAATAGAGGATCATGTATGGATTGGGATCAATAGCACCATACTTAAAGGTGTCAGGATTGGAAAAGGTGCCATTATAGCAGCAGGGGCTGTGGTCACCAAAGATATTCCTGCTGGCTGCCTGGCCGGAGGAGTTCCTGCGAAAGTACTCAAACAGAATGTTTCATGGAAATTTTGAAAGAAAAATATAAACTAAACTCAAATATTGTATGAATAAAACTGAATTAGCAAAGGAGATCGCATCCCGTATGTCTACTACTGTTTCTGAAACATTGCAATTTCTGAACACGATGAACGAAGTGGTAAGTGAAACAATTTCGCAGAATGAATCTGTGATGTTACAAAACTTCGGGCAATATATGCCCTGGAAGCAAGTGGCACGTCCGGGACGTAATCCGCGTACAGGAGAAGATTGTATGATCAGTAAGCGGATAAGTGTGAAGTTCAAACCGGGTAAAGGATTGATAAAGAAATTGAATCCGCAATAATTATCGAATATAAGTATGAAAAGATATAATATCCTTTTAGGAGTGTTTTTTATTGCTTACCTACTGTCCGCCTGTGGCTCGGTGAAAGATATCACCTATTTGCAGGGAGATGGATTACTGAAGAAAACTGCCATTGCGGATACATTCGACCTAAAGATACAGAAGGATGATTTACTGGATATTGTGGTAAGTTGTATTGAACCTGAATTACTCCGGCCTTTTGTCCAGCAATATGGAGGAGGTAATTATAGTAGCGGAAATTATGGTGGAGGTTATGATGGAAACTATAATGGAAATGTCGGATACAACCGCGGATACCTGGTGGAAGTGGATGGAACGATTAATTATCCGTTGCTGGGGAAGATAAAGGTTGCCGGCTTGACCCGCCGGGAAGTGGTCGATCTCATTGAAGGGAGATTGAAAAAGGAAGGTTATATAGAAGATCCTATTGTAACAGTCCGTTTTCTGAATTTCCGTATATCTGTTTTAGGAGAAGTAGCTCGTCCCGGTACTTATAATATCTCATCCGAACGGATCACGCTGCTCGAAGCACTGAGCATGGCGGGTGACCTGACAATCTATGGAAAACGCGACCGGGTGGCCGTAATACGTGAAATAGACGGAGAACGTATTATCCTGTACCATGATCTACGATCGATCGATGTCTTCCAGTCACCTAATTATTATCTGAAACAAAATGACATGATTTATGTAGAGCCAAACCGTGTCAAGGCGGAAGCCAGTAAACAAAATCAATTTACAAATGTCGGAACTTGGATGTCTATTCTCTCTTTCCTGTTTTCGATGAGCGTACTGATCTTTAAATAAAAAAACATGAAAGAACAAATACCTTATACCGAGAAGTTGAATTTAAACGGAGAGTTTAATATCCGCACGATTATAGATGTTCTTTTTTCAAAATGGTATTGGTTTGTTATCTCTGTGTTGCTTTGTCTGATAGTGGCTTATGTGTATTTGCAAACAGTTCCTACAGTCTATAAACGGCAGGCAATCGTTATGCTGAAGAAACAATCCAATACGGAAGAAGCATTTATAGAAAAACAACTCTTTAACCAGAATTATGATGTAAACAATGAGATGCAGGTTTTTAAATCCCGTTCATTGATGATGGAAGTCGTACGCCGTTTGTCGCTTGACCGGGAATACTCGTTAAAACAAGGTCTAAGAAAGAAAATACTCTATAATGATTCACCTGTCCAGGTGGAATTCCCGGATTCAACTTTGTCATTACCCGTTACTTTTACGGTTATTCCCATATCGTCGACGACCTATCAGGTGACTGATTTTCCGGATGACGAGGATCGGATAACAGAGGAACATTTTGGTCAGGAAGTACAAACATCGGTAGGAAAGATAGTTGTAAACCTATCTCCCCTATTGGGTGAAGTCTATTTCGGTATACCTATACAGATTTCCTGTATTACGGAAGAAGCGGCTATCGCATCCTGCTTGTCGAGATTGGAAGTGGAACTGGCGGAGAGGGAGGCGACACTTATGGCTCTGAAATACCAGGACACGAATCCGGAACGTGCGGATGCTATTCTGAATACTTTGATTGATGTATACAATGATGAAGCTATCCGTGATAAAAATCTGATCATTCAGAATACGGGTGTTTTTATCGATGAGCGTCTGGCTATTATCAATGATGAACTGGGTGGGGTGGATAGTGATATCGAGAACTTTAAAAAAAGGAATCAACTGGTTGATCTCACTTCGGAGGCTGGGCTTTTTGTTAGCGACCGTAGCCGGTATGAACAGGAAGAAATAGAGTTGGGAGGCCAGAAGGAGTTAGTAAGGCTGATCCGCGAATATCTTCGGGATCCGATAAAAGAATGGCAGTTACTTCCGGTAAATAGCGGCATTATGGATACGGGCGTAGAAGAGTTGATTGCTGAATATAATGCTATCCTGTTGGTCAGAAATAAGCTGAAAGAGAAGGGAAATCGCAGTCCGGTTGTCAAAGAAAAAGAAGCTGACCTGAAGGCTTTGCGCGTGACCATTCTGAAAGTGCTGGATAACCTTCAGCATGCTATGTCACGGAAATTGTCGGACGTACGCAGCCGGCTTGCCAAAGTAGATGGATGGATTGCAACCGTTCCGACACAGGAGAAATATGTCTTAACGGTGGAAAGACAACAAAAGATTAAAGAGGAACTTTATCTCTATCTATTGAATAAGCGGGAAGAAAATGCGTTGAGCATAGCTACGACTAATAGTAATGTCCGTGTTATCGACTGGGCTTACGGAATTGGTGTTGCCGGAACGAACAAGATAGTGGTTCTGCTGGGAGCGTTTTTAATAGGCCTGATTATACCGGGATTAGTCTTTTATTTGCAACCGATGCTGGACGTAACCGTACGGGGGCGTAAAGATATCACAGACAACCTCACCATTCCATTCCTGGGAGAGATTCCCTACCGTCACAGGAAAAAACAAGGGGTAGATACAGCTAAGCATGGTCATGACGGTACATCGGAAGCTTTCCGTATCGTCCGTACGAATATTGATTTTATGTTGGATAAGGACAAAGGAGCACAGGTTATCATGTTAACTTCCTCTAATCCAGGTGCTGGCAAATCGTTCATCTCTTTAAATCTAGCTATTTCCCTGTCACAGACAGGAAAACGAGTGATCCTGCTGGAAATGGATATACGTAAAGGTTCAAAGAGGGAACCGGGTGAAAGTATTTTACCGGGTATTACGAATTATCTGGCCGGCAGGGTTAATGAATTCAAGCAGTTGATCCGCCCTTATAAAAACAACAGCGATTTTGATGTAATTACTTCCGGACCTATTCCGCCCAATCCTTCCGAACTGTTGCTGACTTCGCGCCTGGATCAGTTGGTAGCCGGCTTGAGGGAACAGTATGATTATATTCTGGTTGATACAGTTCCTTATGGGCTGGTAGCTGATGCCCAGATAATCAGCCGTATTGCAGACTTGTGTATTTATGTGATCCGTGAGGGAGTGATGGATCGTAGACAATTGCCTGAAATAGAGAACTTATATACAAGTGAAAAATTACCAGGTATGTCGGTTTTATTGAATGGTGTATGTAACAAACATGCCGGATATGGGTATGGTTACGGATACTACGGCTATGGCTATTATGGATATGGTTATGCATCTGATTCTAATTCAAAATAAATAATAATAATAAACTAACTAATTTGATTATGAAAGCTCTATCTTGCTTTATGCTTCTTTTTTGTTTGAACGTAGTTTCTGTATTTGCTCAGGTGGAGCAGGAATCTTCCGGAAATACGAATCCGGATATACAGGTTTCGCAAACCGGGGATAACAGTAGTTATTGGACAGTCTCTTTGTCCGGAGGTGCAACTTTGTATCAGGGAGAATGGGATGGTGACATGAAGAAAGCAGATTTTATAACTCCTTATGGCAAACTCTCTGTTGCCCGTTGGTTTTCATCAGTGTGGGGACTTCGTATGCAATTGGACGGAGGTGTGTTTAAAAACGGTGCAGTGAAAGTAAAAGAAGTCGATTCCGATGGCAAGTTTTATTTTGCGGATGGCTATGTGGAATTTATTACCAATGTAATGAACTGGGGAGCCGAAAAGAACTCGAATCGTCCGGTGTCTGTTTTTTTGTATACAGGGGTAGGAGGTGCCTGGACACCTTCCCGGAATGAATTCTCTGCAAAATTTTCTCCTGCTATGATTTTGGGAGGACAGGTGAATTTTCGTCTGACAGACTTTTGGAGTGTTGCTTTGGAAATGGATGGTACGATCGTGAGAGATAAGTTCAATAGCCATACCGGTGGCCGTAAACTGGAAGGATATATGGGGGTTACTGCTGGTCTGGTCTATCGTTTTTCTCAAAAGTGATCGAATGAAGATAAAGACGTATGTGATAAATATGAAAGAGTCTGTCGTTCGCAGAAATGCCTTGTTGTCTGAAGTTACCAAGTATCCGTGTATGGATGTGGAAATAGTGGAAGCAGTTAACGGCAGAAGAATGTCTTCAGAAGATGTAAAAAAGAACTTTGACGTTTTAAAATTCACTTATCGGTACCGGCGAACTCCCAAGCGTGGTGAGATTGGTTGCGTGCACAGTCATCGGGAATGTTACAAAAGACTATTGGCGTCGGATGAAGAGTTCGCTTTGGTACTGGAAGATGATGTAGTTTTTTTTTATCCGGAAAGAGTGGATAGCCTGATAAAAGAGATGGCTGGAAAAATGAAAAGTGCACAACCTCATATCATCTCTTTTACTACACATGCTATTTATTACACCAAAAGTGTCCATCTGGTCGATAACTTCTCTTTTTACAGGCTTTGGGATGCTTATGGTGCATGTGCTTATCTGATCAACAAGAAGGCTGCGGAGCGATTATTGAAAGCATCGCGTCCTTCTATTGTTGCCGATGATTTTACACATATGAAAAGGATAGGCATACTGGCTGAAGGGATCTATCCTACGTTTATTTCCGGAGGCTCCAGCATCGATAAGCCATCTGAAATACAGGATGATTGTACGGATTATGTCCGTTTATCGGATTTACCGTTTCGGTATCAGTTAAAACATTGTTGGACACGATTTTATTGTGAACTGTTGCTGTCTGCAAAGATCTTGTCTTTCAGGAATTACTTCAAAGACCGTAACTGATCCGCATTTATGGTATTACCATTTTTATGTCAAAAATAAATATCAATTCAAATGAATAAATTATATCTGATTTTACTGGTTGCAACTTTTCTTTTTGTTACAAACTTATTTGCAGAATCAACAGACAATAAAGGCAATGACCAACCGATCTTTACTGTTGCCATACTCTCGGATCTTCATAACCAGCAGGATCTTATCAGTGGGAGTATTGAGAATGTCCGTCTGCGGGGAACAGTTATCAATACGATAGAAAGGATTAAGAAAGAAGAGAATATAGATCTGCTTGTTATGAACGGTGACTATACCAGCGATGTCTCGATACCGAAAAGTAATTGGGAAAGAGTCCGCGAATTGATGCATGAAGCCTCTTTAGAAGCTTTTCAGGACGATGCAAAGAATAAACCGGTACTTTATATTAACGGGAACCATGATTATGAAGTAGGGAAAGATGTCTGGCAGGGAGAAGGCTCCGCCAACTATAATGCGGGTGACTTCTACACTTTCCCGATGAAAACGAATGTAGGTGAACTCGACGAAAAAGATTGTTTTTATGAGAAGACATTGGATGGTAAATATGATTTGCTGGCAGCCTTCCATTATGTCATTAATGGTTTTGATTTTGTATGTTTAAATACAGGGAAATTTTTGTACCAGAGTGCTATAAATTATCAGTATTCCATTGAATCAGTAACCTGGTGTAAGAATAAACTGGAGGAGATATGTAAAGACGATCCTGATAAGACGATATTCTTTATGGCTCATTTCCCTTTTGCCGATTCCAAAAGCATTCATGTTCATGGAAATAAAGGATTGAATCCTGTCGAATCGACTGTTTTACTGAAATCGACCCTCACTAAATATAGGAATCTGATTTATATTTACGGGCATGATCATGGGGGAGACAATGCATACATACGGACGGAAACAGCTCAACGGGTTACCCAATATGATTCGAACGGAAACTGGTATGTGGAAACAGACCAGAATGAATCAGGAACCCTGTTTTGTATTAAAGATTTATGCAATAAATATTTAGGTTATGGTGATTCGAATATTAATTTGTTGGAGAATGAAAATATATGTACCGTTTCCTCTGTAAATAACGGGATGTTCAATATAAAGATTAATGACGGGATTACCCCTCATCTTTATTTCAGTACAGGATCTAAGATGTTTTCTGTAAATCGTGAGGCAAAAGACCTGTTTTTATATGAAATTGTTTCAACGGATGGAGGAGAATCGAAAGCTACTCAAGTATCTTCTGTAGAGGATGGCAAACAATACCTGATCGTCTTTAAGGATAATGAAGAGTACCATGCACTGACAAATGAGAAGAACGGGAAAAGTGGTGCTGATCGCCGTTTGAAATCGGTCGTTGTATCGGTGAGCGGAACAGATGCTACTTATTTTGACTCTAACCTTGGTGATGATTATTCTGCTATATGGACGATTGCTGGAAAAGAGCGTGGAACTAAAAGCTTTTGCTCCTCATTTGCCGGGTCGATGCGTTATTATGGCAGCACTATCGATGAATATGCCAGTATTAGAAATTCCCGGCTTATTCAGACCCTGATCGTATATGTATATAAGGATCGTGTTGTTTTACAGATGAAGAATTATGGTGAAACAGGTCTGTTAAACGGAATTACAATTGCTGAAACACCTGCTCCGTTTATCAGTGAACGGCTTGTTAGTAATACGGGAGTTGATTATAAGTTTGCTGTTGCATCCGAAAATGAACAGGAAGGAACAGTAAAAAGTAGTCATGAAACCGGAAGTCAGAAAGAGAACACGAAGATAACCGTAACGGCTAAAGCCCTGGATGGATTTGTATTTGAAAAATGGATAAATGAAAAGGGAGATTTGCTTTCAACGGAAAACCCATATGCGTTTAGCTTAACAAGGGATACGGCTATTTATGCCAGATTTAAGAAAGTCGAAATTCCCCAACCTGTTCATTATGATTTTATTCTTATTCCCCCTACTGAAATAGTTGGTTCGGTAAGTAGTAAACCAGATCCGGGACGTTTGGAAGAACGAACCACAATCACTGTAACCGCAACTCCCAAAAGTGGATTTGTTTTTGATAAGTGGGTTAATGGAAACAATATAACCCTTTCAACTCAAAATCCGTATAGGTTCAGTTTGACCGGCGATATGATTGTCTATGCTGAATTTAAAGAGAATCAGAATCCCGGGCCTGTTTATTACGATTTTGTAATTATTCCCCCTACCGGAACAGTCGGTACTGTAAGTAGTTATCCCGGACCGGGACATTGGGCAGAACGAACTAGGATCACTGTAACAGCAACCCCTCAAGAAGGATTTGTTTTTGAGAAATGGACAAATGGATTAAATGAAACCCTCTCGACTCAAAATCCGTATTCATTTATTTTGGATGAAACGAATGCACTTATTTATGCTAACTTTAAAAGTGCGGAAATAGATACGGGCGTTGAGGATATCCGTACAGGATCTCCTACTGTTTCCGTCAGGGATCATATGTTGCATGTGGACAATATTTGTGCCGGATCGAAGATTGTCGTAATGGATATGGCCGGACGTATTTTAAGTACGAATGAATCGAAAGACGACTATATCCGTATGCCCTTGTCGGAAAAACAAATATATATCGTAAAAGTCACTTATCTGAAAACCGATTGGATCTTTAAAGTAATCGGATAAAACCGGAGTGCATCATTTATGAAGTTTATGAAGAACCCCTTCTTCTTTTTTAAGAAGAGAGGGGAAGGGGCTGATGTCCCTTTGAATAATCGCAAACGAGTGACGATTGTAAATAAATATGGTGCACGACATCCTTCGGCAACAGGCTATCCGATAAGGAAACTGGCAGATTACTTGTTTGCGGAAGGAATTGAAGTAACTGTTGTTTCTATTCACGTCGACTATAATGGGAAAATGCCTGCCGATGAAGATATTTTACCTTATCGTACGATTGAGCTCAAGGGATTGTATAAAGGTAGAAATAATCTGATCCGTTTAGCTGTTAACCTGATAGACGGTTGCCGGTTGATGTTGCGTTCCATGTTTTTACTGCGTCATGATCTGAAGATTGTAATGACTGATCCCTCTTTGTTGAATGCTTGGGCGGTTCTACTACGTCCTTTTTATCGTAGTCGCTTAGTCTTTTGGACGATGGATCTGTATCCGGAGGCTTTTGTTTCCGCTGGTTTAGTCTCTAAGGATAATTGGGGGTACCGTTTGCTGTTTACGTTTGTTTATAGTCGTGTTCCCGATTTCCTGATAGCATTGGGAGAGCAGCAATATCGCTATTTATGTAAGCAATATAGATGCGATTTTATACCTCATATTATTCTTCCCTGCGGAGTTTATGAAAACGAACCGTCGGTTGTTCCTTCCTGGCGTATCGACAATGAAGATAAGATCATTTTTTGTTATGCCGGTAATATGGGGGAAGCGCATAACGCCGCTTTTCTGCTGGAGTTGATCGATCGGTTAGAACCAGAAAAACATATTATGTTGCTTCGGTTGTATGGTTGTAAAGCGAGGTCTATATTAGATCGTGTCCGTAATTATCCTGTTGTCCGCATCTTGGATTATCTGCCACAGGACGAAGTGCAATATGTCGATGTGAATGTAGCCTCTTTACTTTCAGCCTGGAGCCATATCTGTGTCCCTTCGAAAGTCGTAAGTGCCATCTGTGCCGGTACCCCGGTCTTATATAATGCCCATCAGGAATCGGATGGAGCCTGTATGTTCCCTGATGCCGTCTGGTTGGTTTCAGACCGGGAGAATACCTCAGTCGTAGTTACGCAGTTTCTGGATCAGATATCACCGGAAACAATAAATATGAAGAAAGAAATGGCCCGGAAGTATGCCAGAGAACTGGTAGGCATGGAAAAGCAGAGTTTATTAAGATTTCTGGACGTATTAAAATAACAATCTCCTGCAGCTGTATGAAACCGGAATATAGTAACGACATAAAAGTCGACCTGTCGAAATATCGGAATAAATTGAGCCTGAAGAATAAACTGGGCCGTGCAGCCTGGAATGTGGTTCGTATCATAGCCTTCCGGCCATTCGGTTTGTTTTTATTCGATCCCTGGCGGTTATTCCTTCTACGTTGTTTCGGGGCAAAATTACATCCTACGGCAAAAGTCTATTCCTCTGTAAAGATTTGGGCACCGTGGAATCTGGAGATGGAAGCTTATTCTTGTCTGGGGCCGGAGGTGGATTGCTATAATCCGGCATCGGTAAAAATAGGCAGGCATTCTACCGTTTCTCAAAAGAGTTATTTATGTGCTTCTTCACATGACATAACCCATAGCGCTTCTCCACTGATCATTGCCCCGATCATAATAGAAGATCAGGTTTGGGTAGCGGCAGATTCATTTGTCGGTATGGGGGTAACGATCGGTCAGGGTGCGGTAGTCGGTGCACGTGCCAGTGTATTCAAGGCTATAGCCCCGTGGACGGTAGTAGGAGGAAATCCGGCAAGAGTATTGAAAAAACGAATAATTGAAACTGATTAAGTTTTTAAGATGATGAATATCTTATTCTATAATACATATCCGATAGATCCTGAGCATGGAGGAACTGAACGTGTTACAGACCTTGTGGCTCATTATTTAAAATCGATTGGATATACTATTTATTATTTAGTGAGAGTTGATATGGGAAAGTCCCTGGAAAATGCAGATATCCGTACCTTCTTTTTGCCGGATTCTGCCCGTGGGGATTCTCCTGAAAATATATCTTTTTTAGATCAGTTACTGGAAAAACTGCAAATAGATATATTGATAAATCAGGATGTCTGGAACGATGATGTGTATTTGTGTAACCATAAGGTACTAACGACAGAAACAAAGATCGTTTCCACCATTCATACTTCTATAGACTCCGGATTCCGCAACTTTAACGAGTTATGTAAATTAGAATATTCATGGAGCAGTCCGGTGCTTAGTACCAGGTCGTTGCTGCGCCGTATTCGATTGCCTTATTTTAAGAAACGCATCTATAGGCTGAAAAAGAAGAAGATGAATTTTATGTATCGGTATACGGATACTATTGTTGTTTTGTCTCCCCAATATATTGATGAATTTGAAGAACTGATCGGAATATCCTCTTCAAGTAAAATAGTATCCATACCGAATCCTCTTACTTTTTCGAATATAGAGGTAAGAACGATGGATCAGAAGGAAAACTGTATTTTATTTGTCGGGCGCCTTTCTTATCCGGAAAAAAGGGTTGATCGCCTGTTATATATCTGGCATAAAATACAGAACAGGCTTCCGGGCTGGAAATTGGAGTTAGTTGGAGATGGAAAGGAAAGGAGGGATCTGGAAATTCTGGCTGAAAAACTTGGACTGAATAATGTCTTTTTTCATGGTTATCAGTCTCCGTTAGCGTATTATGCCAAAGCAAAGATCGTATCATTGGTATCAAATTTTGAAGGGTTTAATATGTTTATTCTGGAAGGGATGCAGAATGGTTGCGTCCCTATTTCTTTTTCCAGTTTTGCTGCAGTTACAGATGCAATAACAGATGGGGAAAATGGTTACCTGATAGAGCCGTTTGATCTGGATACGTATGCGGAAAAATTATATGAACTGGCTTCAAATCCCTCTCTTTTGAGTAAAATGCAGTCTAACGCAGTCCGGGCTGTCGAACAATATAGTATTGAAAAAATAGGACCTGAATGGCTTGGTTTGTTCCAGTCGTTATTAAATAAATAGAATCTCTTTCGTATGAATATAAAAGTATCCATAATTATTCCGGTATATAATGTCGATCCTTATCTGGAAACCTGTTTATCATCATGTATCAACCAGACTTTCCGGGATATAGAAATTATAGTAGTAAATGATGGTTCCACCGATACCTCTTCCCGGATCATAGCCAAATATGCAGCCGTTGACGAGCGTATAGTAGTGGTAAGTAAAAAGAACGAAGGATTGATCTATGCCCGTAAATCCGGACTGGATATAGCCAGGGGAGAATATGTCTATCATCTGGATGGTGACGATTATATCGAGAGCGATGCCATAGAAATATTATATCGAGAGATCATAAAAAATGATTCCGACTGTGTGATAGCTGGTTTTAACCGGATATTCGGTGATGACAAACAGGAATATTATTGGGATAAACGGATGAACGGTTTGTCGGGGCAGGAGCTGTTGACATTTATGATCGGCATGGGATTATGGCCTATCTGGGGAAAACTGATACGGAAATCATTATTCGATGAAATAGTGTACAGAAAGATTTTTATAGGGGAAGACCTCTATTTGAATATGCAGATAATATTGAAGGTGAAGGAGCTCGTGGTACTTGATATCTGTTTGTATAACTATGTCTGGAACGGAAATTCCGTAACAAGGAAAGTAGATGAAAAGACGTTAGGTTTATCGATGGAAATGCTTGAGTCTGTGTGGTCTCTTCTGGATATTTATCCTTATGAGCCACGAATAAAAAAGCAGATTTGTTATTTGTTTATTTCCCCTCTAGTGGAAGCAATAAAGGGTAACAGAACGGAAGTAATCAGTATATTGAAAAAATATTATTGGAGTAAGAAGGAAATCAGAACCGATTTATGGAAAGATGAAAGAACTTTTTATTTCATGTGCGGAGGTTATATACATGCTCCCCGGATGATAAGCTTCGGGGCCAGGCTTGGGTCTAAGGTAAAAGCTATATTGAGAGGGCTTAAAAATGGCTGATCAAATATATATATGTGTTACGCCTTTTTTTCCGACACCGGACTCTTTCAGAGGGCCTTATATTTATGATCAGGTGAAAGCGATCCGGCGGACAGGTAAATATGATGTAATGGTTTTCAAACCGACAACATTGAACGATAAACGGGACAGTTATGAATATGAAGGAATAACAGTTCATTTATTTCCGTCTGTTCAGATGCCTTCTTTCTTCTTCAATGGCTTGAGTAACGGGTTTAATTGCAGCATGTTTCTGAAATGTATTGCCCGGTTGGAACTGGATATAAGCCGGATAGCTGTAGTACATGGACATACCTCTTCGTTTGCCGCTTATGGGATCGCATTGAAAAGACTGAATCCCCGCATCCGGACATTGGTACAACACCATGACCGCGATCCTTTTACGATACGGAACGGACGCCTGGCAAAGATGAAGCCGAATCTCTATTATCGGGCTAAAACAAATATCGCATTGTTCAACCGGGTGGATTGCCATGTCTCTATAAGTCGTGTGGTTGAAGATAATTTATTGTCATTTCCACGTCCCGGTAAATATGAGAGTTATCCTTCTTATCTGGAGACACTCGAAAAGGCCAAACACTTGCCTTCAATTTCTCCGAAACACTCATTGGTACTATATAACGGAGTGGATCTGACAAAATTTTATCCCATAGAAGGGAGGAGGGATAAGACAATATTTAAAATAGGCTGTATCGGAAATTTTCATCATCTGAAAAGTCAGATCACATTGGTGAAAGCAGTAGAGCTCTTACTTCATAAAGGTTACAGACAACTCCGGATCTCTTTTATCGGGACAGGCCCATTGTTCGACGAATGCCGGGCATATGTGGCCGGACATAGTCTTTCCGGTTATATCCGGTTTGAAAAGGAGGTGCATCATAGAGAGTTGCTGACTTATTATAATTCATTGGATTTATTTGTATTACCAACCTTTTATGAAGGATTTGGCTGTGTTTTTACAGAAGCTTATGCCTGTGGCGTACCTTTTATGCTTTGCGAACATCAGGGAGCCTCTGAATATATAGCCGATGTGGAAAAGGACAAATGGCTTTTCCCAAAAGAGGATTATGAACGCTTGTCTTTTCTTATAGAGCAATACATGCAGCATCGGTACGTACAGAAACTAAAATATCCGTATGATATAAACGTGCTGGTTTCCAGTTTTTTGGATCAGTTGGATTCTGTAACCCATACGTAAGAAAAGGATAAAGAATGAATAAGCCAGATATTTCTGTTATTATACTTACCTATAATGAAGAAATTCATATTCGCCGTTGTCTGGAAAATATAAGGGAACTGGCAAAGGATATCTTCATAATAGATTCTTATTCAACTGACCGCACGCTGGAGATAGCGCAGGAATATGGCGCCGTGATATTACAGAATAAATGGGAGAACAATCATGCCAAGCAACTGAATTGGGCATTGGTGCATGCTCCGGTTCGTACGGATTGGATTCTCCGGCTAGATGCCGATGAATATTTGCTGCCGGAATTGATCGATGAATTATTAGAAAAAGTATCTTTTTTACCGGCAGATGTATCCGGTATCGTTTTTAAACGGAGACATTATTTTCTGGGGAAATGGATGAAGCGGGGTATTTATCCCGTGCATTTACTTCGCATGTTCCGTTATGGTAAAGCCGTTTGTGAACAAAGGTTGATGGACGAACATATTCAGTTACTGGAAGGAAGGATTGTGAATTTTGTCCATGATTTTGTCGATCACAATCTGAATAATCTTTCCTGGTTCTGTAATAAACATGTGAATTATGCTGTCCGTGAAGCAGCTGAATTGCTGGATACGGAACTGAACTTGTGGCATGAATTACAGCCGGGAGAAGAGAAACAACTCGTAGCCCAGGCTATGCATAAAAGAAAAATAAAGGATCGTTATGTACGTATACCTCTTTTCTGGCGTGCCTTTCTTTATTTCTGTTACCGGTATTTCATAAAGGGTGGATGGCTGGATGGAAAGGAAGGTTTTTTGTGGCATTTCCTGCAAGGCTGGTGGTATAGAACCTTGGTCGATGCTAAAGTTTTTGAGATCAAACAGGCTTGCGGTACAAATCGGGAGATGATTAGAAAATATCTGGAAGAGACCTATAATTGTAGATATTGATTAACTTCCTCCTCAGGAAACGAAATTTCCTAAGAAGGAAGTTGAAATAACTTTATGAAACGGAAGGGCTTATCTCGTCTCCTTCAATGCTTCTTCCAGGCTGATGCCTAAAGCATCGGCAACACCTTTACCATAAGCCGGATCGGCCTTATAACAGTTGCGTACGTGACGTTGCTGGATGAACAATTCGGCTCCACCGATCTGACGGGCGGTGTTCTCGAACAATACCTGCTGTTCGTCGGCCGGCATCAGACGGAACAAAGCTCCCGGCTGGCTGTAATAATCGTCGTCGTATTCGCGTTCGTTATAGTTGTAGATATCACCGTTGGCTTTCAAAGGCGGTTCTTTCTTTTCGGGAGAGTCCTGCCATTCGCCGTAGCTGTTGGGTTCGTATCCTTTTGCAGCACCGTAGTTGCCGTCTACACGCATGGCGCCGTCGCGGTGATAAGCATGGAAAGGACAGCGGGGTTTGTTTACCGGTATCTGTTCGGAGTTAACGCCCAGGCGGTAACGTTGTGCATCCCCATAGGAGAACAGGCGACCCTGAAGCATTTTGTCAGGAGAGAAGCCGATACCTTCTATCGTATTGATCGGGTTGAAGGCTGCCTGCTCTACATCTGCGAAATAGTTTTCCGGATTACGGTTCAGTTCGAGGATACCCACGTCGTGAAGCGGGAAGTCGCCGTGCGGCCATACTTTGGTCAGGTCGAACGGATTGATACGGTAGTTCTCCGCCTGTTCTTCCGTCATCAGCTGGATCTGGAATTTCCATTTCGGGAAATCACCTTTTTCGATGCTTTCAAACAAGTCGCGCTGATGCGATTCACGGTCTTTTGCTATGATCGCTTCCGCTTCCTGGTCTGTCAGGTTCTTGATTCCCTGCAAGGTACGCAGATGGAATTTCACCCAGATACGTTCGTTGTTGGCATTGATAAAGCTGTAGGTATGACTACCGAAGCCGTGCATGTGACGATAAGAAGCAGGGATACCACGGGAGCTCATTGTAATAGTTACCTGATGCAATGCTTCCGGCAGTAATGTCCAGAAATCCCAGTTATTGTTTGCACTGCGCATGTTTGTTTTCGGATCTCTTTTGACGGCATGGTTAAGGTCGGGGAATTTCAGCGGATCACGCAGGAAGAATACCGGCGTATTGTTTCCTACCAAATCCCAGTTACCTTCTTCCGTGTAAAACTTCATGGCAAAGCCACGGATATCACGTTCGGCATCAGCTGCTCCACGTTCGCCTGCTACTGTAGAGAAGCGGACAAAGCAATCTGTCTTCTTACCGACTTCACTGAAGATCACTGCTTTTGTGTACTTTGTGATGTCGTGTGTAACGGTAAAAGTACCGAATGCACCGGAGCCTTTGGCATGCATACGTCTTTCGGGGATCACTTCGCGGTCGAAGTGGGCTAGTTTCTCAAGAAACCAGGGATCTTGTAACAATACTTGTCCGCGGGGACCAACCGTCTGAATGTTCTGATTGTCTGCAACGGGACGGCCATTTGCAGCTGTTAGCTTTTTGTTTTCCATAAATAATAATTTTTATCTGTATACAGTCGACAACATTTTACCCTTCAATACTTATGTAACCGGATTTATACAGCATTTGTTTTTAATTTATTCAACAAATGTAAAATGTTTTTAAGCAGTTGTCAAATAGGTAATTTTGATGTGGCAATAGGTGGGGTTTATGATCCGGAAGAAATGAATAACGGTTGCTCTGATCAGTTCAGGCAACCGTTATTTTTTTGAATACAATATATCCTGATCTTTTGTCAGGGTTTTGTTACGTTTTTATTGGGAGAAGCCTTATCCAGCCATTTTTCCTGTATGGTTTGCATCCATTCATAGAAGCTGGGGATAAAGATTGTCGCAAAGATCGTATTGACAGCCATACCGAATACAACGGCGGCACCGAGTGATACGCGGCTGGCTGCTCCGGCTCCTGTTGCAAACAGCAAAGGCATAACACCGAGCACGAAGGCAAACGAAGTCATCAGGATCGGACGCAGGCGGACATGCCCGGCTTCAAGGGCTGCTTCACGGATCGGATTGCCGGCCGCACGGTAGTCGCGGGCAAACTCGACGATCAGGATACCGTTCTTTGCAGACAGGGCGATCAGCAGGATGATACCGATCTGCGTATAGACACTGACCGGTACGCCCATCACAAAGCAACCGAAGATAGCCCCCAGCAGGGCGATCGGCAATCCCATGATGGCTGCCAGTGGGCTCGTCCAGCTCTCGTATTGTGCGGAGAGAACCAGGAAAGCTACCAGCAGGGCCATTCCGAATATCAGCATCGTTGTCGAGCCCTCTTTGGTTTCCTGGTACGCAACGGAAGTCCATTCGTATCCGAAATTATCCCCCAACTGTTCCTGTATCAGTTCTTCCATCGCCTTGATGGCTTCTCCTGAACTGTATTCCGGATTGGCGATACAGGTGATAGAGGCGGATGAATACATATTATAAAGGTTGATCTGGTCGAGTCCCAATTGTTGTTCGGCCTGGGTAAAGGCGGAGAAAGGAACCATTTTGCCGGAAGTGTTCTCCAGACTCAACCGCATCACATCGTCGATTACCTTCTGTGCCTGGTCGCTCGCTTCTATCTTGACTTGGTAGATACGGCCGAATTCCACGAAGTCGTTCACGTAAGCCGCCCCCATGTAATAGCTGAGGGTTGAAAAGACGTCGCTCAGTTGCAATCCCAGTAGCTGCACTTTGTCGCGGTCGATATTCAGCTTGTACTGCGGAACGTTGGCCTGGTACATACTCGACAGGCTAAGTAGTTGAGGTTTGCTGTGGTAATGTTCCAGTAAGGTCTGGATAGCCTGTTGCATTTCGGTAGGGCCGAGGTTCTTCCGGTCTTCCAGCTGAAGTTGTAACCCGCCGGAAGCACCCAGGCCGGGGATGGCCGGGGGAACCAATGCGAACACCTGCGCTTCCTGTATGCCGTAGGCTTCCCGATTGAAACGGGTCACCACGTCCTCGGCCGTGTGTCCTTTGCCTTTCCTTTCTTTCCAGTTCTTCAGCACGACAAAATAGGTGGCTGCATTCGACAGTTCGCCGCCGCCCATCACCGAGAAACCGTTTATACCCATATAGGTTTTCACTTCCGGATAACCATCCAGTATCCGGTTGATCTTCTCACTGACAGCTTCCGTACGGGGCAGGCTGGCGGCCGGTGGCAACTGGGTGGAGACAATGAAATAACCATCGTCTTCTTCCGGAATGAAGGTGGAAGGCCAGCGCATGAACAGGATGGCCGCAGCGCCGGAAACGATCAGAAAGACAATCAACGTGACCCACTGATGCTTTAACATGCGGTCGACGATATCGTCATAGACTTTCTGCGTCTTATCATATACTTTATTGAATACCTTGAAGACGACGAACTTCGAATCATTAGTCGTCCGGAGAAACAGGGCGCAGAGTGCCGGTGTCAGCGTCAGCGAGTTGATACCGCTCAATACGGTTGCCGCTGCGATTGTCAGGGCGAACTGTTTGTAAAGCTGTCCGGAGATACCACCTATAAAGGTAGTCGGGATGAATACGGCCAGCAGAACCAGTACGACACCGATCACCGGCCCGACCAATTCGCCCATTGCCTTTGTCACCGCCTCGCGTGCCGTGTATTTCCCCGTATCCATGTACCGCGACGAGTTCTCGACGACTATGATCGCATCGTCTACCACAATGGCAATAGCCAGGATCAGTCCGAATAAAGTCAATGTGTTGACGGAGAAACCCAATGCCCCCATAACAGCCAATGTCCCTATCAAGGATACGGGAATACTGAGACAGGGGATAATAACCGCCCGGAAGTTCTGAAGGAAAAGGAAGATCACCAGCACGACCAGAGCCGTCGTTTCCAGGAAGGTTACCAGCACTTCGTCAATAGAAGCATTGATCACCTCCGTGGTGTCGAGCGTGACGCCGTATTCAACGCCATCGGGCAGGGTAGAGGCTATCTCCTCCATCTTATTACGTACCGCTTTCGATACTTCCAGCGAGTTGGAACCCGGCAGTTGATAGATTGCGATAGCCGCCGCTTGTTGCCCTTTCAGCCGGGAAGTCACATTATAGGAAGAACTACCCAGTTCGATGCGTGCCACATCTTTCAGGCGGAGTATCTTTCCTCCGCTTTCCGTACGGAGAATGATATTTCCGAACTCCTCCGGTGTAGTCAGACGACCTTTAACCGTCAGGGTATATTGATACGGATTATCCGCTTTGGCGATCGGCTGGCCGACATACCCGGCGGAGACCTGCCTGTTTTGGGTGGAGATGGCCTGGAGCACCGCGTCGGGCGTCAGGTTACGGATACGCATCACTTCCGGATCGAGCCAGACGCGCATACTGTAATTACCGGCTCCCATGACGCTGACCGAGCCCACGCCCGGCAAGCGTGCCAGCTGGTCGGTCAGGTTCAGACTGGCATAGTTACTCAGGTAAAGCCCGTCGTAGAGCGAGTCTTTCGACGTTAGCGAAAGTAGCATGACGATGTTGGACGATTGTTTTTTAGTCGTGATCCCCTGTACGATCACGGCTTCGGGCAGACTGCTTTGTGCAATGCTGACACGGTTCTGTACCATGACAGTCGCCATGTCGATATTCGTTCCTACGGCAAAGGTGATTGTCAGCGAATAAACGCCGGAGCTGGACGAGTTGGAGCTCATATAAAGCATCCCGTCCACACCGTTTACCTGTTGCTCGATCGGCAAACCGACGGTTTGTGAAACCGTCTGCGCATCAGCCCCCGGATAAACAGCTGACACCTGTACGGTAGGCGGCGTGATATCCGGATATTGGGCGATGGGCAATATATTGAGTGTGACCAATCCTGCCACCACGATGATCAGGGCAAGTACGGTAGCGAAGATCGGCCTGTTAATGAAGAATTTTACCATAACATGCTTATTTTATAGGCTTAATAGTCATTCCGTCGCGCACTTTCAACAAGGCGGTGGTGACGTAACGTTCGTTGGGAGCGAGCCCGCTGACGATCTGGCGAAGGGTATCGCCGACCAACTGTCCGGGTTCGATATGACGGTACCGTACGATGTTGGAATCGTTGACGATATACAGGAACTTACCCAGCTGGTCGGTTCCGATGGAGGCGTCGCGCACCAGGATAGCATCTTTCTTTTCACTGTACGGAAGGGTGATGGTGACGTATAGCCCGCTTTTCAGTTCCCCGTGCGGGTTATCCAGGTTGGCGCGTACATTCAGCGTCCCGGTGGAGAGGTCGACGTTAGGGGAAAAATAATCCAGCCGGCCTGTATAGTTCTGCCGTCCGCTTTCTCCCAGATGTACGGAGACGGTCTCCGGCAGTTTCACGGTTGAGTCGTTTTGAGCGGCTGTGATCATCATCTTCATGAACTGGTTGTCTTCGATGTTGAAGTTGGCATACATTAAATCATCCTTATATAAGGTAGCCAGCGTGACGGGTTGCACACTTCCGTTGATGTAATTGCCGATGTCGTAGCTGGCACGGGTTATTTTCCCGTCGAACGGGGCGCGGATGTAACAGTAGCTCAGGTTGGTTCGGGCCGTGTTCAGTTCGGCCTCGGCATTTCGTACGGAAGCTTCCATTTCGCTGGTGGTCGATTGAGCCTGTAAGACCTGTATCTGGCTGACAGCTCCGCTTTTGGCGGCTTCTTTCATCCGTTCGTAATTGCTGCGGGCATAATCCAGTTGTGCCTGGGCTGTTTTGAGTGCAGCTTCGGCTTGCGTTACATTATCCTTATAAGTATCCGATTCGATTACGAAGATGAGGTCGCCTTTCCTGACTTTGCTGCCTGCTTTGAGGTGCGAAGTCTGAAGATAGCCGTTTACACGGGCAACGAGGTTAACCATCAGTTCCGAACTTAGATAGCCCGGATAATCTTTCGTCAATGTGATATCTTTTACCTCCGGCGTTGCTACGCTGATGGAAGGCGCAGGCGTTTCGGCCGGCTGCTTTTTCCCTTTACACGAGGCCAGCAGAAGGGAGGCCAGGGCGATCAGGGCGAATTTAATTGTTGTATTCATATTGTCATTTTTTAGTTTAATAGGTTATGCTGTGCCACTACGGGTGCACAACTGTGCCATAGTAGTCGCACTTTTGTGCACTCGTAGTGGCACATTTGTGCAGTAGGCAGTGCACAGTTTGTCACTCCTCACTCCAGCCGCCGCCGAGTGCCTGATACAGCTTGATCAGATAAAGCAAAGAACTTCCTTTGGCTTGCGTAAGCTGATTTTCGTAAGATAGCAAGGAGCGTTGTGCATCCAGTACATTCTGGAACGGTGTCAGTCCCTGTTTATAAAGGTCGAGCGAGAGGTCGAGGGTTTGCTGTCCCTGGTTGACCACTTCGCGAAGGGCTACGATCTGTTTGATCGAATTCTTGTAAGCGCTCATCGCATTGTCCACTTCCTGTACCGAGGTCAGGACAGTCTGGTTGAACTGGCGGACTGTTTCGTCCAGTTGCGCTTTGGCGAGCCGGGTGGCCTGCGCCAGTTTACCGCCCTGAAAGAAGTTCCAGGAGATAGCCGGGGCGATCTCGTACGTCAGGCTGTTGTGATTGGCTATCTTGTCGATATCGTGGGAAGCAAACCCGATCGAACCTTTGACAAATACCTGCGGCCACCAATCGGATTTGGAAGCACCCAGGCTGGCTGCCTGTGCGTTTACCTGACGTTCGGCGGAACGGATATCCGGACGACGGAGCAGCAGGTTGGCGGGAATGCCGATCCCCACCGTTTCGATATAATCCGGTAGCGGGCGGGGTGCATCCATCAGGTATTTCACATCCTGGGGATATAATCCCATCAAGATAGCCAGCGAGTTGGTGTATTGGATAATGCCGGCTTCCAATGAGGGTAACGAGGCTTTGGTACTGTAGTAAACCGATTGCGCCTGTGCCACATCCAGTTTGGAGACGAGTCCGGTTTCATACCGTTTCTTCGTGATCTCTACAACGGCTTGTTGCGAAAGGCAGTTTTGCGTCACCACCTGCATTTCCTGTTGCATTTCCCGCAGGTTGATATAAGCGGTAGCCACTTGTGCACACAGGGAAACCATGACGGCGTTGTATTCTTCTTTCGAAGCCGCGAAGTTTTCCTTCTGCGCCTTCACCCGGTTGCGTATACTGCCGAACACGTCTATTTCCCAGCTCATGGAGAGGGCGGCGTCGGCGTATTGCGTCGTTGTTTGTGGCAGGCTGCTGGTGTTGCCGCTCGTCTGTTGGCGGTTCCATCCGGCCGAGAGTCCGAAGGTAGGCGCATAGCTGCCTTGTTCGCTGCGCAGGTTGGCTTTCGCCATCGCGATACGATCGGTAGCCATCTGCACAGAATAGTTCTGCTTCACGGCTACATCGATCAGGGAGTCCAGTACCGGATCGTTAAAGTTTCTCCACCAGTTATCTTCAACGGGGAGAGTCTGTTGGAAATTGCTGTCGGTTTCCTGCCACGCTTCCGGCAATGCGTGATCGAGGTACTTATGCTCCGTCTGTCCAAATAGCGTCAGTGGAAAGAGCAGGCAGAGCATAGTATAACACCATGTACTTATGTGCATAATTTACTTGTTTAGATTTAGCCATTAAAGAACAGTCGGAAAGGTGAATTGTTCTCCATTTAAAGATTTATCTTTGCGAATTAAGAAAAACAATAATAAGGAAATATGGCTAAAAATAAGAAAGAGGAATATAAGGAACAAAACCTGCTGTTCCTGGAAGAAACGGCCTCACAGGAAGGAGTTTACAAGCTGCCGTGTGGCGTATTATATAAGGTATTGGAGCAGGGGACGGGTACTGTTTCGCCCCAACTGAGCAGTGTTGTCACTGTCCATTACCGCGGTACGTTGATTAATGGACGCGAATTCGATAACTCCTGGAAACGCAGCTGCCCCGAGGCTTTCCGTCTGAACCAGGTGATAGAAGGCTGGCAACAAGCGCTTCAGCAAATGCATGTAGGGGATAAATGGATCGTATATATTCCGTATACCCTGGGATATGGTAACCGTCCGTCGGGGCCTATCCCGGCATTCTCGACACTGGTCTTTGAGGTGGAGTTATTGGGGATTGCTTAGTTGGTGCAAAATAAAAAGAAAGCCGGAACAATGATCTTTGCTTATCATGTTCCGGCTTTCTTTATTATTGCTTAAGGGGAAATTATTCTCCCTTGTCGATCTGTTCCTGTACGATGGCATCTACAACGGCAACGGTTGTCAGGTTGACAATGTCGCGGGTAGAGCTTTCCACGTCGGTGAAGTGGATCGGTTTGTTCAATCCCATCTGGATCGGGCCGATCGTTTCGGTGATACCCAGATTATCCAGTAATTTGTAGGCACTGTTAGCCGAGCTTAAGTTGGGGAATACCAGTACGTTGACATCTTTTCCTTTCAGTTTGTTGAACGGATACATGTCATCACGCAGCTTCTTGTCGAGTGCGAAGTTTACCTGCATTTCTCCGTCGATCACGATCTCCGGATGGTTCTTGTGCAGATAATCGATCGCATCGTGTACTTTCAGCGGACTGCCTTGCTTATCGGAACCGAAGTTTGAGTAAGACAACATCGCCATCACCGGATCATGTGCGAAGAACTTCACGGCATCGTGTGTAAGACGGGCGATGTCGATCAGCACTTCCGTAGACGGATGACGGTTGATCAGCGTATCGGAAATGAAGAAAGTACCTTTCTTGCAACTCATAATGTTCATGGCACCGAAATGCTTGTATGTCGGACGGATACCGATAATTTCTTCCGCCAGCTTCGTTACTTCCGAGTAACGGCTGTAAACACCTGTTACAAACGCATCTGCATCGCCTGTTGCCACCATCATCATACCGAAGGCGTTGCGGCCTACCATCTTTTCGCGTGCTTCAGAGAAAGTGACCCCTTCGCGTGCCCTCTTTTCGGAAAGGATGCGGGCATAACGGTCGCGACGTTCTTCTTCGCGGTCGTGACGCAGGTTGACGATCTCGATACCTTCGAGGCTCAGGTTTTCTTCTGCGGCGAGTTTCTCCAGACGTTCTTCGTTACCCAGCAGGATCGGGTAGCAGATACCTTCGGCTTTCGCTTCAACGGCAGCTTTCAGCATGTTCACATGGTTGGCTTCGGCAAATACCACCCGTTTCGGATTGGCCTTTGCCATGTCGGTGAAGGAGCGGAGCAGCTTATTGTCGTAGCCCATCATTTCACGCAGATGGTTGGCATAACCGTCCCAGTCGGTGATCGTCTTACGGGAAACACCCGACTCGATCGCAGCTTTGGCCACTGCCACAGATACACGTGTCAGCAAACGTGGGTCGAGGGCTTTCGGCAGGATATAATCGCGTCCGAAAGTAGTGCGTTTCAACTTGTATGCGGCATTGACCACATCGGGCACCGGCTCTTTGGCCAGTTCGGCGATGGCATGTACGGCAGCCAGCTTCATTTCTTCATTGATGGCCTTGGCATGTGTATCCAATGCACCGCGGAAGATATAGGGGAAACCTAATACGTTATTGATCTGGTTCGGATAATCCGAGCGTCCGGTTGCAAAGATGATGTCCTCGCGGGAAGCCATTGCATTTGCAAAAGAGATTTCCGGGTTCGGGTTTGCCAGGGCGAAAACGATCGGGTTCTCGTTCATGGTGCGAACCATTTCCTGTGTCAGCACGTCGGCAACGGATAATCCCAGGAATACATCTGTTCCGACAACTGCTTCTTCCAGTGTCTTTATATCTCTTGTTGTAGCGAATTCTTTCTTCGACTCGTTCAGGTCGGTACGGCTGGTGGAGATCACTCCCTTACTGTCGCACATGATAATGTTTTCCTTGCGGGCTCCCAGCATCACATATAACTTGGTACAGGAGATGGAAGCGGCACCGGCGCCGTTCACTACGATCTTTACCTCTTCGATTTTCTTGCCGGCTATTTCAAGCGCATTGATCAGACCTGCTGCGGAGATGATAGCTGTACCGTGCTGGTCGTCATGCATGACCGGGATATCGAGTTCAGCCTTCAGGCGTTGTTCGATCTCGAAACATTCCGGTGCTTTGATATCTTCCAGGTTGATACCGCCGAAGGTAGGCGCGATCGCTTTTACCGTTTCGATAAATTTCTCCGGGTTCTTCTGGTCTACTTCAATGTCGAACACATCGATTCCTGCGAATATCTTAAACAACAGGCCTTTTCCTTCCATAACCGGTTTACCGGCCAACGCTCCGATATTACCCAGACCCAGCACTGCCGTACCATTGGAGATAACGGCGACCAGATTGCCTTTCGATGTATATTTATAGGCATCAAGCGGATTCTTTTCTATTTCAAGGCAAGGCTCAGCAACTCCGGGAGAGTAAGCCAGCGATAAATCTGTTTGAGTACTATAAGGTTTAGTTGGTATTACTTCAATTTTTCCGGGCTTGCCTTCGGAGTGATACCGAAGTGCTTCCTCTTTTGTTATCTTTGCCATAGACTTATATGTTAGTAGATTTTTGTATGTGTTTTAAAATCGCCTACAAAAGTAACAAATTATTAGATATATGATGCCGACTGCTTACAAATAGTTGGTGTTAAATTGGGTTTCCTGCTGTTGGACTGCAAACTTTTTGCTAATACTCCGCTTTGTAAATATCAAACTTTTACAGTTCTGCTATCAATCGTCTTAATTCTTGATCAGAGATAGTTGATTGTTCTGATTTGTCATAAATGGTAAGTAACGTAATCCGTTTATCTTCCACACTTGCTATTGCAGTATAGGTGATAACTCGTGCTCCACCGCTTTTGCCTTTACCTTTAGCTGTTATGCTCATACGTACTTTACGCAATCCATTACCTAAATCGATACCTATATCCGGATTCTCTTTTAGTTCTTCTTCCAGTTTCTTTAAATCTGAAATCAGTGTACGATGTTTTTTAGCTAGCAGTTTTGCCTTTCTGATAAAAACCTTACTAGGTACAATGGTTATATTCATGCTTAATCCTCCAATTCGGCGTAAAGATCCTCCATTGTGCTCATACTAACTTTATTTTTTTCTGCATCTTTCACTTCCTGAAGAGCCTCTCTTAATTCGCTTTTCAACTTACTTTTGGCTTCTTCCGCCTGCGATTGTTTTCGTATTTTGCCTAATACTCGCTTCACTTCGTCCAGTACGTGCCAATTATCGGTGGTCAGTATTTCGCGTGCCAGTTCGGCTTTGTAGGCTTCGAGTTCCATTGTTGTCATGCTGTTCTCCTTTCTTCTTTAGAATTCCGAAAGCAAAGGTAATAAAAATATTGGAACGTGGGGGATGCGGAGTAGCGAAAGAGCTAAGCAGCAAATTCAACTATTCACCATATTCTTCTCATAAAACTCCAATGCACAAAGATGGTTTGCTACCGTATCGATTCCGGTTTGTCCGGCTTGCCAGCTGTAGACCGAGTCGATAAAGCGATCGGTGAGGTGGATCGCTTCGGTCATATTCAGTTCGGCCATCCAGTGTTTGAGGTCATCCAGTTTTTGGAGGGTGACCGGTTGGATGTTGCGCAATCCGGAAAAGGCGATGTCGGAAAGCAGGAGTTCCAGTTCGGAAAGTAGGTCTTTTAGTATCATCGTATGCAGCTTTGATGGATTAGAAATAGAAATTATCGACTCCGGAAGCGGTAATCAGGCTGACGGGGATCAAGGTGTCCGGCCGTTTCAGGCAGACCATATACCGTTGCTTTACTTCGGCATACCGTCCGCCCAGCTGTTCGAGTTTGCGGATGGCGTTCCGGTTGAGTTCGCTGTATGCCAGGGAACCTTTGGCTTCAACCTGTTCATTTATCGCGGTAAAGTAAAGTTTCTGTTCGGACGGATCGAAATAGACTTCCGACAGATGGGTGAACGGAACCAAAGCCAATTGCTCCGGTTGTTTCTTACGGAAATAATCGTACCGTTCTTCCGGCCGCAGGGTCGGATCCGACAATTCGGGGATCGCGAGTAATGCGTCCAGTCCGCTGATCGTTACTTTATTTTCTATCTCGCACTGTGTCTGGGTAGAAGAGGAGAGACGCTGCTGCCTGTTGAGTTTGAAGTTGCGCAGAACCAACGTAGAGGAGGATAAACGCGCCAGTGAAGCATTGTTATTCCAGAAACTCTGCATTTCCAGTTGCCTGTTCAGGTTTTCGGGCGTGACTAAAGACTGCGTATGTTCGTAATAGTCGGCCATACTGGATGTCAGCGTACAGATGCTCTGTTTTTCGTGATAAAAGAAATAAGCCGTAATACCGAAATAGCCCGAACGGGTTTGCCATGGGTAGGCCCCCAGGCCGGTGAAATGGCCGACCGGAGTCGTATAGTAATCCGACCGGGTTCCTTCGATCAGCCGGCTGAGCATTTCATTGTTTTGCGTGTTCCGTAAGATCTGCGTGATCGTGTTGTGCAACCGCGATAAGGTGGCAAAGGTGGTCAAAGGCTGGAAACCGACGTGTTTGACCAACATGTTCTCTATGTCCGACGACAGCGAGCGGAACAATCGTGCCAGGTTACCGATCCCGCATGTCTCCAGCCGGATGGAATACTGGATAGCTGTTTCCGCTTCATTCTCCCCGCAGCTGATCAGGCCTTTCTCCAATATCCCGAGGATGAAACGGGAAGCTCCCTTCAATACGTTCAGCGTATCTTCCGTCAGTAAAGACAGCTCCGGTTGGCTACCGTCAGTGTCGGAAGATAATGTTCCCTGCAAGCTCAGGTACGACAGGATAGCGATCAGTTTATGTTTGCACAGGCCGCTTTCGCCGCATTTGCAGACGGCACGGTTCAGGCTGTCCTCTTTGGGGAAGTAGACGGTGATGCTTTCGGTGTTGATCGTCGCTTCGAGTATATCGCCTTCTGTGAAATCGGCCGTCCAGCCGTCCTGGATAAGACGCAAGGTGTCTTCAAACAACTTCTTGCCGGCTTGTTTGCGGAGTTGTGCCAGGTCGACGTTCTTCAACTCTTTCCAGGCTTCGGACGACGGTGGTTCCGGTGTCGTATCGGGTGAGACATCCTCACTGCCGGCAGGTGCGGTCTCGCTTTCGGACGATGCGCAACCGGCAGCAACGAGTATGCCCATCAGGATATGCTTACATACCGTTTTGGAAGGACAGCTGCATGTGCTTTGGGCGACATTCGGATCGAGGCTGACGGTTATTTCGTCCAACCGGATCTGCAACCGGCCGTCAGTAACGGTTAACTCGACCTGTCCGGTCGTTTCCAGATCTTTCAGGGCACGTTTATATAATCCTTTGTTTGCCAGCGTCACCAGAAAGGCTTCGTTGGCAAAGGGGATGAACTGTCCGGCGGATGCGTGGCATCCGTTTCCGTTTATGATATAATCTTTCCTATCCATTCGGCTAATTCTTCAGGGGTTATGGCGGCTACATCGGCACCCATGCCGGCAATGCTGCGGGCAGCACGGACATCATAACAGGGAGTGCCGGAGTAGTCGAGGGCAGGCAATACGAACAGTCGGCTTCCCGCTTCAATAATGTCGCGGCAGGAGCGGAACATATAACTGTAATTGTTCCCGTCGTACAGGTCGCTGACCAGCACAACAATTGTTTTCTGGGGGGCGGTTATCAGTCTCTTGCCATATTCCAACGCCTTGTGAATATCGGTTCCTCCTCCCAGCTGTACTTTCATCAGGATGCCGACCGGGTCGTCGAGATGCTCGCTCAGGTCGACTACCGATGTATCGAATATCGCCAGCTTGACCGAGAGGAACGGCATTTTGGCAAAGATGGATGCCATAACCGCCGTATAGATCACCGAGTCGAGCATACTACCGCTTTCGTCTACCATGATCACGATGTGCCAGGGATTGTAGCGGCGTACGTTCTGATTGAAATACAAGCGGTCGGGGATGATCGTACCATGTTCCGGGCTGTAATTCTTCAGGTTCTTTTCTATGGTTTGCTTAAAGTCGAAGTTCCTGAATATCTTGTAAGAGGAATTGGTGTGCGGCAGTTTCTTTCCGTAGAAGGCTTTCCGTACGTTTATCTCCAGTTTCTTCTGTATCTCTTTGATTACTTCCTCGACGATCGAGTAGGCCAGCTTCCGGACATGCTCCGGCATCATATTGCGGAAGGTCAGGATATTCTTCAGTAAGCCGATATTCGGTTCCAGTTGGCTCAGGACAGACTCGTCGGTCAGGAGCTGGGTCAGGTTGTATTTATCCAGTGCCTGCTTCTGCATGATCTCGACTGTCTTTTTAGGGAACAGTTTCTTTACTTTCTTCAGCCATCCCGGGACGGTCAGCATGGAACCGCCACGTCCGGCCCGGTTCGGGAAATCGTTGCGTATTCCCTGCTCATCGGTGTATTCCCGGTTGTAGAGGAAATAAAGCGTGTTGTCCAACTCTCCGCTTTCCGGATCGAGGGGAAGGCTGTTTTCGGCGAAGTCGCCCAGGATGAGCCGCCAGCGGTTTTCTATTTCGGGGTTGTCCATTATACGATCCTCCATGTTTTAAGTGCTTCGGCCGCCAGCGTATCGAGACGCATGGCTTCAGTAATTTCCTGTTGCGAGACAGTGATACTCCCCGTCAACCGGGCTTCCGATACCTGGTGATATTCCGCCACCTGTTGTCCCAGGCGGCTGATCTCCGCCGGAAGAAATCCGGTAAAGGCATATCGCAGGTTCGGCAGGATGGTCAGGAAAGTTTCTTGGTCGGCATTGGCTATGACCCGGTCTATCACTTCCAGGATACGCGGATCGGCGAACAATACGTCGCGGGCAATCAGGAACAGTCCGCAGATAAAAGAAGCAGCCTGTTCCGGATGGGTGATGCTGCTTTCCAGGTAAGCGGCTATCTGTTGGCAGAACGCTGTCTGTTCCGTCCGCCCTTCCTTATACTGAATGGCAAGGCATAGCCCGAACAGGCGGCTGTTGCTGAAACTGTCGTTCAACACCTTCTCTACGGCAGACAGGAAAGCCTCGGTGTCGAACCACTGTTTCTCATCCATCGCAAAACTGTAAAGATTGCGCATCTGTTCGCAAATCTCCTGTTCTTCCTCCTCCGTCGTGCTTTTCAGGAGCGGGATCAATACGACAGCCCCTTTAAAAGCGAGCCGTGCCAGTTCGGGGATAACCGGGTGGATCTCTCCATCCATCAGTTGTTGCATGTTGGCGAGATACAGCAGGCTGTTGATCAGTTTGCAAAGGCTGGTGAAATTACCTTCGCTTTCCACCACCAGCCGGGTATGGTCTTCGTACTGGAGATAAAAACCTTCTATCCCCATCACTTGTACGGATAGCAGCAGCTTGCCCAGTTCTTCGGCCGTCATGCTGTCTTTGAAGTTCTTTTCGATCAGCGAATTACACACCTGCGACAAGGTCGCCCCGTAGACAGACAGGTCGATAAGGCGTGTTTCAACGCCTGTGCTGTAACGGCATATCCATTGCTCCCGTACCAGGTTTTTGTTCTTCTGGTTCACATAATCGGGACCAGACTGAAGGGTGGCGAAACCTGTTTCCAGAAACTCCATCTGGTGAAGGAAACGGCTTTTCCGGTAATGAGCCGGGTTCTTGATAATGTCGAGCGTCACTTCCTGCCGTTCGATAGTCGATGTTTTCAGCCGGTGAAGCGAACATAAGGCACGGAACTCCCGTACCACCGGCGGGATGCAGTCGTTATCCGCAATCTTTCCGGCACCCATACCGGAGAGGAGACGGTAAAGGAAATCGATCTCGAATGTCGAGGTGGCATTCAGGTCGCCTTTCACGAAGCAGCTTCGCACGCCATCCAGCAGTTCGTATACGCCGGCGCTCTGCTTTCCCCGCAACACCGCCAGCGAACGGGCCATGTTCAGGGTATTGATCTCGTCGGGCAATGAGATTATCTGCGTTTTGCGGGCATAACGGGCTGTCTTTATGATATATTCGAGAACGGTCGAGCCGAACGGGTCTTTCTTTTGTTTCTCCGTCTTTTCCCATACTTCCTGGTAGAAAGCCGGGAAAGGCATACCGGCGGCATACCCGCTTTTACTGTCGGCTTCCTTAAATGTATAAGGCATCAGGTAGGAAGCGATATGTTCGGGGTTGATTGTTTTAAGCGATAATTTCTTATCCGATTGCATTGCTTCCATTAATCCGGCAATGTGGAAAGCTCCGGCTACTACCAATATCTTTTTATGCCCGGGAAGCGCTTTCCGTATCTCGTCCGCCATATAGGTTTCCCGCTGGCGGTCTTCTTTCAGGGAGGTTTCATTGTCGGGAGTTGCCAGCCGCATGAAGTAACCGAGGTGGAACAGGTTGTGGACGAAAGCGTCTGTCTCTATTGTTCCGGCATTCAGTTCGAAGCGGCTTTCCCAGAACTCCGCGAAGCTGCGGCATCCGGCTTTACGGGCGATCATGGCCGTATAGGTGTTTACCTCGTATTCCTTGTTCTCATTGTAGTAAAACTGTGTCTGCGGTTCTTCCTCGACCTTGTTGGTCAGGCGCAGCGCATACGGCAGGTCGATAAAACGAACCGGTGTGTTGCGGCGTGCCCCTTCCCGGATAGCCACCAGCTCCGGCGAATACGACAGGAAAGGGTAATAGGCACGGTACTTTTCTTTCTCCTCGCTCACTTTCCCCTCTTTATCGTCGTAGCTGTAATAGATACAGAAAGGCGGAACCGACTGTTCGTTGGCAATGTAAGGAAGTAACTGCGCCGAGTCAGACGGCCCTTCGATCAGGATCAGGTCGGGACAGTATTCCCCGATCGTACGTTGCAGATGCAGCGCACAGGCAGGGGAGTGGTGACGTACCGGAAAGTACACCACCTGTCCGTCGGTATTGAAGCTGGACCGGAAGAGGCGGTCTATTTCAGCCAGGTCCGGTTGTCGTAATATTCCTTCCATCTTCCTCCTTGTCTTTCGGCTTTCAGCCGGACTACGCCGTTGAAGTAATCTTTCAGTTTGGGTAAGTCGTCTTTGTTTTCTTTCATCACGGCACCCAGCAGGTTTTGTACCAGTGAACGCATGCTCACCGTACCGTCTCCGTAATAATAAGCATCCAGCGCCGACTGGTAATAGACGGATACCGCTTCGGCGGTGCTCATCACACCCGACACTTTCTGTATCTTGGCTTTCTCGAAAGAAGTCCCGTTGCGTAATTCGTTGAAGGTGGAAGCCAGTATATCGACTACCTCTTCCTGTACAGGCATCTCCAGTCCGTTGGCGGCAAACATACCCTGGCACTGGTCGGTGATGATACGGCTTTCGAGAGCCACACTGCGTATCGGTTCGACCGTTTCAAAGTTAAAACGACGTTTCAGGGCGCTGCTCATTTCGTTGATCCCTTTGTCGCGGGTGTTGGCGGTCGCTATCACATTAAAGCCGGAGGAGGCGAAAAGTAAACCTTCTTCCCCCAGTTCGGGAATATTCAGTACCCGGTCGCTCATGATACTGATCAGGCTGTCCTGTATCTCGAGCGGGCAACGGGTGATCTCCTCAAAACGTGTGATGATGCCCCGCTTCATCCCGATATAAACGGGAGAGGGGACGAGTGCCTCCTTCACCGGGCCCTTAGCCAGCAGAAGGGCGTAGTTCCAGGAATATTTGATATTGTCTTCGCTGGTGCCTGCCGTACCTTGTACCGTATTGGTACTGATGCCGCAGATCGCAGCTGACAGGAGTTCGCTCAACATGGTCTTTGCCGTACCCGGTTCGCCTACCAGCATTAATCCCCGGTTGCCGGCCAGGGTGATGATGGAACGTTCTACCAGGGCATCGTCGCCAAAGAACTTCGGAGTGATTTTGATCATCCGTCCGTCCAGCTCTATCGGTTCGTTTTGACCGAGGATAAAGGCACGGACGGCACGGGGAGAGAGCTGCCAGTTGGCTGGCTTGGCTCCCGTATCTTGTTTGCGGAGTGCGGCAAGCTCGTCGGCATACCGCATCTCCATCAACGGTTTCTGTATTTTGTTATCCATATATTAATGTATAGGCTTGTATTTGTTTTCTGTTTAGACGGATGTTATTCCAGGTTAAAGGCCGTGACCAGTAAATCCAGGATATAGCTGATGAACCGTTCCGGGACAGAAGATATCGGCAACCGTTCCGTCTTGGGCAATTGTACGGTACTGGAGTCTTCCCCTTCTTCCAGCGGAGAGAAATACAACTCCTGCAGGAAGCAGTTGCTTTCTTCCAGTGTATAAGAAAGCTGTACCAGAACGTTCATAGACCTGTCGATGATATAAATGGTCTGGCTGTCTGTCCAATAATTAATATCGGGGTTTGTCGTATCATATATATTACTGATAGAAACATTCCGGCCGGAATAATGGGTGATGGCATCTTCCTGCATTTGAATACTGTCTATGCGGCGTATGGGCGTACTCAGTTGAGGTATGAAAGGAACGATCTCGTAATCGTCCAGTTGCTGTTTCCATTTAGCCAATACTTCGTCGGTCAGTTCCATAGGATGTACCAGCGAGATAACGGCTTCTTCGGGAAGCGTAAATACCTCATCGTTTGCCGTTGTGAAGGAACCGTCTTCCAGGTAACGGAACGACTCCTGCAACTGCCCGTCCTTATATACTCCCCAGATAAGACCGGGCGACAGGTAGCGCATGAACGGATTATCGATAAAGGTAGCTATCCAAGCCTCTTTCGTCCAGGTGCGTCCGTTCCTCAAAGCCATCTCCATCCGTTTCCTCTGGACACGGGTTTGCCGTTTCACTATTTTCTTCATGTCGGCCATTTCCTCGCGGGCCGCTTCCGCTTTCTCCCGGTTATCACCTTTGGACTTAGAGGGGGCGGGAAGCGATTTGCTTATTTTCTTCGTTTCACTTTCTACAACTGACAGGCTGAAGTCCGGCAACAGCGTTACGTGGAAAGTACGGGTATCATAGTCTACTACCTTTTCCGACTGCCGGTTAAAGCCGAAAGACGGAATGGACTGGTCGGCTAACTCTTCGGTGGATAGTCCTCTTTCCGTGGCAATTTGTTTGAATGCTTTCCAGGCTTCGCGTCTGTACATCGTATTAGTCCCCAACACCATCCAGTAGTTGATCAGTTGAAGGGCGGCCGGAGTGGCCTTTATTCCAAGAACGCTCAACGTATATCCTGCAAGGAGTTTACGGTTGGCATTCACCCATGATTTCAATGTAGTATGAAGCTGGTGGATCTGATGTTCCGATGCGTACATGCAATAGGGCATCAGGATCGCCCTTTTATTTGCTTCCGCACCATCGGACAGCCAGAACTGGAGAAGCGTTTCCAGGGCGGCCTGCCACTCTTTCTCTTCCAAATGAGCGGCAATCGCGTCGCAGGCATAGAGACGTATCGGTTGAATGGCCGTCATGTATTCACTGAGAATGAACCGGATCACATGACGTGGTACGTATTCGTCGGCGTTCGTCTCGTTGGCCCAGTGGATCATTGTGTAAGGCCTGGGTGGCACCCAGGCTATCTGCTGGGTACGGTACAGTTCGATATGCTTGCTCGAATAGTCGAGGGCTGCTTTCTTGTCCTTAATTTTGATCCTTTTGGCCGAGGGACGTGTGTCGTCCCAGTAACTGAACATCTGCCGTGCCCAGTTCTGCGTATCTTCGTCCAGTTCCGGAAGCAGTTTCTCCAATATCTTACGGGTTTTCTTTTCCTTGTCGAGTATGATCTTTTCGATCACCCTGCGTATCCACTTGGATTCTTCCTTCAGCAGTCCCAGCAATTGCTTGTAGTCATCGAAGCCGCAATCGAAAAACAGCTTATTCAGCCAGAACAGTTTCTTTTTAAGCGGTATGTCGCTGTACAGGTAATCATACGCCGCCTGTTTGTTTTCGCTGATCAGTTCGTCGATCGGTACTGCCTCTATCGATTTAAGTAGTTGCCAGTCGGATGCGGTATGTGCTTCGCAATAGGTGTCGAACAATGCTGTTAATTCCGGTTGTTGCTTCATCATATATATTATTCTTCTTTCAATACTTCAAAAATACCCAGCACGCTGCAAAGGAAGCGGGCGGGAACACTTTCAGGGGAGAGGATCACGTTACTTTTCGGTTCGTCGTCGGTCGTTTGATCTTCTCCCATACGATACAGAACGACATCACCCAGCGTTACGTCATCGTTGTACTCCTGTCCCATATACATATATTCGAAGTTGAGCTGGGCGGCCATGTTCAGGTACTTGTCCACCAGGTGGAAACAAGTGTAGCTGCCGGCATCCCATACTTCCCCGCGAACCATGTTATGTTTCTTCGCCATACCGCTGATCTTTCCCGATTTGACGATCGAGCCGTTGTAACGGGTGATCTTGTTGCCGTTTGTATCTTTTTCTTCTAAAACAATTATAGGGGCGGTTAGTTGCGGGATCGGTTGTACAATTTCGTAATCGTCGAGTTGTTCTTTCCATCCCGAAAGGACATCTTCCGGCAGTTCGATAGGGTGGACGAGGGTGATACTGGCCTGTTCGGGCAAGGTATATTCTTCCTCATCTACGGTGTTGAACGTGCCGTCTTCCATATAACGGAACGTGCCGGTCAGCTTGTCGCCATCGTACACGCCCCATATCAGTCCGGTTGCAAAACGGTGCATGATCGGGTTTTCTACAAAGAGCTTGTTCCAAGATGCTACTGTCCAGCGGCGTCCGTTCATCAAAACCTTTTCCAGCCGGTTGGTTTGCGACTGCACGGTCGCTTTGATCTGTTTCTTTAGTTCGGAGAACTCTTTCTTGGCGGCTGTCGCTTTCACCTCGTCGTCGTTGGCTCCGGGGGAGGGCATCGACTTGATCGTTTTCTGTTTCTCGTTGTCGAAGATGGAAAGCGAGAAGTCTGGCATCAGGGTAACCGTGAAGTTACGCGGGCCATAGTCGAGCACTTTCTCTCCTGCCTGGTTGAAACCCAGGGTGGGGACGATCTTATCCGATAACTCGTCTTCCGGTATTTCCAGGGCTTTGGCGGCGAAGGTAAAGGCGGCCTTCGCTGCGTTCTTTACCTGGTTGTTGGGAAATTTGACGGAGATACCGTCTATCATCACCAGTGCTACACTTCCCCCGTTCATCGCGATCGCGTTGACAACGAAAGCGGCAATGGCTCCGCGAGAAGCTTCCGCCCAGTCTTTCAACTGCGTTTTCAGCCGGAGTATCTGTGTGTCGGAACCGTAAATGCAATACGGTACCATAATCATTTTCTTCTTGGCTTCTGCTCCGTTCTCTTTCCAGAAGAGATAAATGTTTTCCATCATTTGCTGGAAGTCGGGAGCATGCAACTGCTCTATAATCTTATCGCAGGCCTTTACCTTGTAAGGCTCTTCCAGGCAGAGGTACTCGGAAAGGATATAACGGATGACTACGACAGGCGCTTTCTCCGTCATATCGGCGAAGCGGACGTCGGGAAGCATATCTTCCGGTATCCAGGCAATGTACTTCTCATTGTCTTTATCGTAATTATCGTTACAGAACTCTACCACCGTTTCTTTGGTGAAGGTAAAGTCGGCACCGAACTTCCGTTCGTTGTCCCAGCGTTTGATGATCCGTTTGGCGGCCGACAATGCGTCGCCTTTCATCTTAGGCCGTTCCGCTTCCAGTAACGGGCGGATGGTTTCTTCGTTGAGGCTGATCAGTTCTTCGGCTGTCTTGCGGAGTATCTTCGACTTATTGGAGAGTAGTCCGAGCAACGGGCTGACGTCGCTCATTTTGCAGGTGCCGTAGATCATGTCGAGCCAGTTCTGTGTCTCTTCGATCGAGAGTTCGCCGCTGCTAAGGAGTGCCAGGGCGAGCGGCTGGTTGTTGGTGATATCTTCTTTCTCCAGAATACCTTGCATCCGGTTGGGATTATAGGCATAGGTTTTAAATACCAAGCTATAGGTGAACTGGCTGGCAGTATCCAATAGCAACCGGATACTCTTTTGGGGAGAATAACCTAACCATTTTTTACGTGTCTCAAAGAAGAAATAGGTTATATATCTCGGATTATTGATGGTATTGCTTGTGCGAACCTGAATAAGTAAGATATCGATAAACCGTTTGGACAGTTCCGACCATTCGTACAACAGCGCCAAAGCCCCGGTCAGTAAGACCGGTTTGTTTCTTCCATATCCCCAAACGAAGTCTTCACAATTCTTCAGGCGGTTCTCCCAGGTTGCTTGCGGGGTGGATTCATTCATTGCTGCCGAGATTAGGTTATCGGTATTACCTAGTGGATTTCCCAGGAGATTCAGCATGCAACGAGCCTGTAGTTCTTTGCTTGCTGCCAGCTCTTCCGTTCCCTCGCCATTCTCCAAAAGGATTGCCAGCAGATAAAGGCTGTTTGCCGCTTGCTGGATCGTTTTCGTTGCAGCCAGCATCCGGTAGACTTCCATGAACAGCTCTTTGTTCTCTTTGTACAGTGCGTGAAACATGGAAGGTGCGTCTAGATCGTTATCTTCGGTCAGGATCAGTTGATAATAAACAGCCAGTGGCGCCCCGATCGATTGCAGGAATGCCAGCATCTTATGCGGATTGAGATGGAAGAACAGTGCCCGGGCCGATATCGGATCTTTAAGCAATTGAAGCAGACGTTCTTTCAGTTCGGGGGAGAACTTATAGCTGAAATACAGGATATATACGAAGCTCGGGCCGGAATACCTGTTCGTTAAAACGGTCAGTACCGGCAGATAGCGGGCATATTTCTCCGCATCCTGTTCCAGCAACAGGATAGCCAGGTATAAAGCCAGATAGAACTCGTGCGTGTTGTTCCGCTGTTCTTCCAGTTCTTTTAGTTTGTCGGAGAGAAGCAGGTCGGCAAAAGCTTCCGAGTCGGCCGGACAATATTTCAGTAATATCTGTGCTATCTCGTACAGCTCGGGGCCTTGTGCTTTGTGACGGCTTACCGACTCTTTGATCAGGTTCCTGAAATCGTGGCCGTAACCGATGCGCAGGCAGATCTCCAATTCATCTTTCATTCCCCATTTATGGATAGGGCCGTCGCGACGTATCTTCGAGATAATAACCAGCATGCGGCGTGCCAGTTCCGCATTTTCCCCGTTTAATTCATGTAGAAGCCAACCGTCATAATCGGCATATATCTTCGGGCCCGACATGACCACCTCGGGAGCTTGGTCGATCTTCTCATCCAGATATTCATATACTTTTGGGGTGAAGGCGCATTTATAGTATCCTTGCTCATAGATCCTAGTCCACTGTTCGAGCATTTGTTCTTTTGTCATGGTGTCTTTCTAAAGTTTGCTTTGATTTAACGTAAAAGCAAAAGTATGAAAATTATTTGTAACTTTGCGCGTTCTCAAAGGAATATGGGTGTGAGAGAAAAGATGGTTAAATATTTAAAGTGGCTGCTACCGGTGATCTTCATCGCGTATTATAGCAGTATTACTCTATTTATCCATGTGCACATCGAACACGGCACGACGATTGTCCATTCCCACCCTTTCGGAGCTAAGTCGGGCGGCGCTTGCCACCATCATGCTTCTTTATCCGAAATTCAACTGTTCCATATACTGACCTCTATCAGTGTGGAAGATGGTGCGGTTCATGCTTACCAACTTGATTTCCAGGCAAAACAAATCGCAGAAATAGTAGAGATCCCGGTCTATCCGGATTATCTGGTTCCCGTCAGAGGGAAGCTTTCTCTTCGTGCCCCGCCTGTCTTCTGATAAAAATATCCGTTATTTCTAATCGTAAGGGTGCTTGCTGCTAATGCAAACGTCCCGTACTTTTAATTTTTCGACCTGGGTAACAAACGTTTTTGACCCAGGTGGTAAACGTTTTCGACCTAGGTGGTAAACCTTTTTGACCTGGGTCAAAAATATAAAACGTCCGGTGCTTTCAATTAGAAAGTGCCTGGCTTTGGATTAGTATACTATATATTTATCAGAACAAATCGCAATGAATAAGATTATTACACTTATACTTTGCCTGTGCTGTGCCGTTACGTCAGCATGGGCGGATGATGCCCCCAATTTGAACCCTTCGGATGCCAATATCGTAGGACATATACTGGATAAGAAAACCGGTGAGCATCTTTCTTTTATCAACGTATTCCTGAAAGGGACAACGATCGGTACGTCTACCGATGCTACCGGCCATTATTATCTGAAGAACCTGCCGGAAGGGAAGTTTACCCTGGTGATGAAGACGCTGGGATTTAAGACGATAGAAAAGCCGGTTACGCTGAAGAAAGGGAAAACCCTGGAAGTGAACTTCGATGCGGAAGAAGATCTGGTGACACTGGACGGTGTCGTGGTGTCGGCCAACCGTAACGAGACAACCCGCCGGTTGGCTCCTTCACTGGTGAATGTGCTCGACTCGAAGACGTTTGAAACGACGCATGCTACTTCTCTGGCCGACGGTCTGAACTTCCAGCCCGGTGTACGTGTGGAGAACAATTGCCAGAATTGCGGTTTTCAGCAGGTGCGTATCAATGGTCTGGAAGGCCCTTATACGCAGATACTGGTAGACAGCCGTCCTATCTTCAGTGCCCTGACAGGTGTGTACGGACTGGAACAGATTCCGGCCAATATGATCGAGCGTGTAGAAATTATGCGTGGGGGAGGATCGGCCTTGTTCGGTTCTTCCGCAATTGCCGGGACGATCAATATTATCACTAAAGAACCGTTGCGTAACTCGGCACAGATCGCCCATTCATTGACAATGGTTGGCGGCGAACGGGCGGATAACAATACGACTGTCAATGCTTCACTGGTGACGGACGACCATAAGGCCGGTATTTATATGTTCGGCCAGAACCGTTATCGCGGTGCTTACGACCATGATGGCGACGGGTACACGGAGCTCGGCAAGCTGAATGCCCGCACGCTCGGTTTCCGTTCTTATCTGAAAACGAGTACTTACTCCAAGCTGACTTTCGAGTATCACAATATCAATGAGTACCGTCGTGGTGGCGACCTGCTGGACTTGCCGCCCCACGAAGCGAATATTGCCGAGCAGACCGAACATAATATCAACGGTGGCGGATTGAAGTTCGACCTGTTTTCGAAAGATTACAAACACCGTCTGAATGTCTATACTTCAGCGCAACATACCAAAAGAAACAGTTATTACGGTGCCGGAAAGAACCCGAATGCCTATGGCAGTACGACGGATATGACTTTCGTTGGCGGTGCACAGTATTCGTATGAATGGGAGAAGTGTCTGTTTATGCCTGCCGAATTCACCGGGGGAGCCGAATACAATTATGATGATTTGCAGGATAAGATGTTGGGTTATCACCGTACGATCGAGCAGACGGTGCATATCGGTAGCGTCTTTCTGCAGAACGAATGGAAGAATGAGAAATGGAGTTTCCTGGTCGGTGCGCGTATGGATAAGCATAACCTGATCGATCATGCGATATTCAGTCCGCGTGCCAATGTACGTTTTAACCCGACCAGCGATATCAATCTGCGTATGTCTTATTCCAGTGGTTTCCGTGCTCCTCAGGCATTTGATGAGGATTTGCATATCACGGCTGTGGGTGGCGATGTGGCGATCATCAGCATTTCTCCTGACCTGAAGGAGGAAAATTCACAGAGTATCAGTGCTTCGGCTGACTTTTACCGTCGCTTCGGCCCGGTGCAGACAAACTTTCTGATCGAAGGTTTCTATACCGATCTGCGTAATGTGTTCATCCTGGAAGAGATAGGGCGCGATGATGATAACAACCTGTTGATGGAACGCCGTAACGGAAAAGGTGCCCGCGTGATGGGTATCAACCTAGAAGCAAAGGCGGTTTATTCGTGGATGCAGCTACAGGCGGGTGCAACGATCCAGCGCAGTCGTTATAAAGAACCGGAAACATGGAGTGAGAATGAAAATATAGCTCCTCAGAAGAAGATGTTCCGTTCGCCGGATGTATACGGTTACTTCACCTCTTCCTTCACTCCGGTGAAACGCTTTACCGCCTCTTTGACGGGTACTTATACCGGAAGCATGCTGGTTCAGCATCTGGCCGGTTATATTCCCGAAGACAAGGAAGAAAAGACAAAAGACTTCTTTGACCTGAACGTGAAGGTGGCATACGATTTCCCTCTTTACAAGTCTGTTACTTTGCAGGTGAATGCCGGTGTGCAGAACATCTTCAACTCGTATCAGAAGGACTTTGATAAGGGGCCGGAGCGTGATGCCGGTTATATTTACGGCCCGGGTATTCCGCGCAGTTATTTCATAGGCTGTAAGATCAGTTACTAAGTTGGTTGGCAGATAAAAGAAAAGGCCGATGGAAGTTTCTGTCGGCCTTTCTTGTTATTTTAATCGTTTGCTAAACTCTTTCGGATCCTGACTGTTGGACCAAATGTCAGCAATATGGATAGTCTCTTTTTCTACATAGTAAATGATTTTATGGTTCTTATGTTCCACGAAGGAACGATAATTTCTTTTACATGTTTCGGTTTTCAGTTCAATAGGCTGTCCCATATTGGGATTTAATGCCAGCAAGTCGGTAGCCTCTAAAATATCATTTATGAATTTGTCGGCTGCTCTGACACCCATTTCTTTTTTATACCAGGCATAAGTTACACGAGCTTTCTTTCTTGCTGTACGTTTCCATTTAATGATTAAAGGTTTCTCCATGAAGCAGCGGCTTTTCGCATTTCTTCCTGTGTATAATAAACCGGATCGGTCTCTGCCACCATTAATCTTTCTATTTTCTCCTCGTCAGTAAATGGGCGCATAGCATTTTCAATCTCTTCGTCAGTGACGATGTCGATGTCATCCACTTTACTGGCACGTGATATTTTGTATCTGTTGGATGCGATACGTTTAATGTACTTTTTTACCTTCTCGAGACTCTCTGTGTCAAGGTTGACGATTTCGTTGAACAGTTCCAAACGTTCACCCTGTAATTCCATTGCTTTCATATTTTTACTCCTTTCGGTTTTGATGAAGTACAAATGTATTTATTTTTTCGGAAAGAAGCTATAAAATAGCACTTTTATTCAGGAGGCTTAGGTCGCACGGCAACTATACTTGGTGAAGCGCAACCTTACGGAGCGGCAGAATGTCCGCTCCGGCATAATTGTGGCGATTCCGTGCAACCTGATACCATGTCGCTCCCGGATCGTTCTATCCTTTTAAACTTTTATTTATATCTTCAATATAACTGAGAATCTCTTCGCGTCCTTCCTTTTTCTCGGAGGAGGAGATTAGGATAGGAGGCAGTTCTTCCCAGCTCTCCAGTAACTTGTCCTGATAGGCTTTCAGGTTTTCTTTCAGACGTCCTTTGCTTATCTTGTCTATCTTGGTAAAGATGATTGAGAAGGGTACGCCATTCTCTCCCAACCATTCCATAAATTCAAGGTCGATCTTTTGTGCTTCGTGGCGACAGTCAAGCAGCACGAAAAGGTTGGTCAACTGTTCGCGTTCCAGAATATAATCTTCGATGATCCGTTGAATGTTTTCCCGTCCTTCTTTTCCACGTTGGGCGAAACCGTAACCGGGAAGGTCGACCAGGAACCAGTTGTTGTTGATCATGAAATGATTGATAAGTAACGTTTTGCCCGGCTTTTGTGAAGTCATGGCCAACCCTTTCTTTCCGGTCAGCATATTGATAAGGGAGGATTTGCCGACATTACTTCGCCCGATAAAGGCATACTCCGGAAAGTTTCCTGCGGGGCACTTCTTTACGTCAGTGTTACTGATAACAAATTCTGCACTTTTAATTTCCATCTTAGTTAATCTTTTATTGATTTATATTTTATCGAGGCAGCCCATAGTCCGAAGAAGGTGATGGCACCGTTTACCATCAGCATTTCGTAACCGAAAGCATAGCCTGTATATTGTTTCACCAGATAATCCGTAGCAAAACAGATCAATGGTGAGAGTATGCATATATAAGGAACATATTTGTCGCGTGGATGTTTCTTTGTGAACAATCCAAAGACAAATAATCCGAGCAAAGGGCCGTACGTATAAGACGCAATCATGTAGATCGCATCGATCACGCTGCGGCTGTTTACGGCCTTAAAGATAAGGATTATTATCGCAAACAGGATCGAAATAAGGAAATGAGTCATCAGGCGGGTACGTTTGGCCTTCCGGGCTTCTTCTTTCTCCACTCCCAGAATATCAACACAGAAGGAAGTGGTAAGCGCCGTCAATGCCGAGTCTGCGCTGCTGAAGGCTGCCGCAATGATACCGATCGTAAAGAAGATCAGGATTGAATGTCCCAGTATACCAGAAGTACAGAACATCGGCAGGATATCGTCATTCAGCGCAGGCAATGCAATATTCTTTTGTGCCGCCAGCGATAGTAACAGAACGCCCAGCGAAAGAAACAGGAAGTTGACCGGCGTAAAGGCAAAACCGTAGGTGTACATATTCTTTTGCGCATCCTTCAGGCTTTTGCAGGACAGGTTCTTCTGCATCATATCCTGATCGAGTCCGGTCATTACGATAGTGATGAAGATACCGCTGAAAAACTGTTTGACGAAATGCTGTGTACTATGCCAGTCGTCGAACTCAAAGATACGGAAGTGCGGGCTGTCTGCAAGGGTCTGTATCATGCCGCCCATATCCAGTTCCATACTGTCTTTAACCTTCCAGATGATAACGACCAGCATGGCAACCAGGCAAAGCGCCTGAAGCGTATCCGTCCAGATAATCGTTTTGATGCCGCTGCGATACGTATACAGCCAGACAAGGAAAATGCTGATAACGACAGTTACCCAGAAAGGTATATTCCAGGTACTGAATACATAATGTTGGAGGATCAGTACCACCAGATAAAGTCGTGCGGCCGCTCCCACGATCTTGGATAGAAGGAAGAAAGAGGCTCCTGTTTTATAACTTCGCCGCCCGATACGGTCGCCCAGGTAGGAATAGATAGAGGTCAGTTCCAGCTTATAATAGAGCGGTAGAAGGACTTTGGCGATCAGTATGTATCCGAAGAAGAAACCTAAGACCGTTTGCATATAGGTCATATCGATACTGCGCACCATTCCCGGAACGGATACGAAGGTCACCCCTGAAAGTGATGTCCCGATCATTCCGATAGAGACGATATACCACGGTGACTTACGGTTACCCAGAAAGAAAGCGTCATTGCTGCTGCTTTTTCTTCCCGTGATCCATGCAATGAGTAGCAGGATACCAAAATAAATTGCAATGATGGAAAGGATTATATAGCTATTCATTCACCGATACTTATTAAGTAGAGCAAGGGAGCGGACTCCCTGTCAAATGTTCGGTTACAAAGATAAGGATAAAAACTGAAAAATAATTTAATCGGCATAATTCCCCCTTTCGTGGGGAAAATACACCCGTTAATCTATTTTGTTTGTCACCTTCCGGCTTTGTTTGTTCCTTTGTAACCGTTAGAGCTCGTGAGAGTCAAGACAAACCAGCTACGACTTGTAGCTGATAAGATAGGTAAACACAAGAAAAAGGCTGCTATCGTGAGATTAGCAGCCTTTTTAGTTGATGGTTATCAAGTGATTCAATATCTTTTCTCTATCTGTGTCCCCCGGAAATAATGTGCCAGTATCCTTGTGTAAGGATATCCTTTTGCACCCATTACCGCGGCTCCGATCTGGCAAAGTCCTACGCCATGTCCCCAACCGGCACCTGTAAGAACGAAACGTTGGGGGATATTGACACGGATATCTTCTCTGTCTACTACGAAGGCCGAACTGTAAAGATGTGTCTCCGACAATGTACGCCGTATTTCCAGTTCCTTGCCGATCGTGTACACCCGCCGTGTCCCTACGATCTGTAACTTTTCGATACGGCCGGAAGTTCCCCTTTCGAGCGGGATAAGATCCAGTATCTCGCCGAAGTCGATACCGCTTTTACGGTGGATCAGCTCGGCCAACTCCTGTTGCGTATATGATACTGTCCAGCGATAGAAATGCATTGTCTCCTGATCATAGTTGTTCAGTACCTGCAATAATATCCTGTTGTCGGTCGTGTTGCAAAAGGCTTTGGGAGAGTTGCGTATCCACATTTCAGCTTCCGTCGGATCGGTCAGGTCGGGATAAGAAGTCTCTTTGCTGTCGCGTACAGCAGTCAGATAAGTGTGGGGCACAGGCTCCCAGCAATGTTCGAACTGCTCGGTTACGCCTCCGCAACATTTGGAGAAGCGGGCATCGCAAATCGATTCGCCGTCTGTCAGTACTTCACCGCGCGTTTCCTCGATCGCTTCCCGTACAATCGGTGTCGAAGCACGGGTGATACCCTGATAGCGCTGGCAATGATCGTCGGCACAGACATCGAACATCGTATGATCTTCGCGGTCGTACCAGCGGATCAGCAGATCTTGTTCGCGGTGGCAGCTCTGGTATTTCTCCGGAGCACCGCCTAAACGGTATGTCTTCTCTATCTGTGCCAGCAACCAACTGCGTGAAATCACGGCATGTGCTTTCAGTAGCTCTTTCGAGGCTCTGGCACTCATCTCTGACGAGATCACGCTGATCAGGTATTCTTCCACATCGATACTGTTGATAACAACAATGCCTTCGTTTCCCGCCACCAGGTTAAGTGAGCCTTTAAAACGCTGATCTTCCTGCCGTTGCCAATGGAAATCAATTCCGATCGTAACGGCCTTCAGGTCGAATGAGGAGGCAGGCGAAGCCGGTTCAAAGAAAAGTTCTTTGTACAGCTTGCCGTTGTACACAATATTTCCGTTTACGAACAACGCCCGTTGTTCACCGGTCAGGAAGGTACTGCTCTCCGTGTGGATATACTCTCCGTTGAACACGAAAGAGACAGCCTTCTGCGTCATAATCCCAACATTAACTAGCGGTGCATCCATTATTTATCTTATTCTTTTTTCGCTTTCATTGAACTTATTGCCAGGTAAGCCATCAAGGCTATATACATTACAACAGCCAGCGGCTCGGCAAAGTTCCCTTCCAGCCATTTCTCATTGACAAGGTTCACGCCACCGAAACGTAGGGCAGCGCTGATAACGCCCATCAGGGCTCCTCCGGCAATAAAACCGGAAGCAAGCAGGGTTCCTTTTTCCAGACGGGCTGTGTTGAGTGCCTGATCTTTACTGCGGCTTCCGACATACCAGCTGATAGCTCCGCCGATCAGCAGCGGTGTGTTCAGTTCCATCGGGATGAACATACCCAGTGCGAAAGCCAGTGCCGGGATCTTACAGAAGTTCAGGACGATAGCCAGCACGGCTCCGATACCGTACAGCACCCAGGGTGCTCCCGAGCCACTCATCAGTGGCTCGATAACTGCTGCCATAGCGTTTGCCTGCGGTGCAGCCAGTTGTCCGGTGGTAAAACCGTACGTCTGGTTCAGGATCAGGATCACACCGCCAACAGTAGCAGCGGATACCAGCGTTCCGAGGAATTTCCATGTTTGTTGCCTGGCCGGTGTGCTTCCCAGCCAGTAACCGATCTTCAGGTCGGTGATGAAACCGCCTGCCATAGACAATGCCGTACAGACAACACCTCCGATAATCAGTGCCGATACCATACCGGCTGTTCCCTTCAGCCCGGCAGCAACCAGGATGATAGACGACAGGATGAGCGTCATCAATGTCATACCTGACACCGGATTTGTCCCTACGATAGCAATGGCATTCGCCGCAACTGTCGTAAACAGAAACGCGATGATTCCAACGATCAGTAGGCCGATCAGTGCATAATACCAGTTGTCGAGCACACCGAAATGGAAGAACAGGTACGTCACGATCAGTGTTGCGAAGATGCCGATCGTAATGATCTTCATCGATAAATCTTTCTGCGTACGAACCGCTTCGGTATCAACCTCCGTATTTTTACCTTTCAGTTCTTTGGCTGCCAGACCGACCGCGCCACGGATTATTCCCCATGATTTGATAATACCGATCACACCGGCTGTAGCAATACCACCGATACCGATATGACGGGCGTAAGTCGTAAATATCTGTTCTGCGCTCATGCTGCCTACGGTGGCTGTGATCGCGTCATTCCCCAAAGTCAGTACATCTGGCCCGAAGAAGGCGGACATCAACGGGATGATGACCAACCAGACAAGGAATGATCCGGCACAGATGATCATCGAGTATTTCAGTCCGATGATATAACCGAGTCCCAGCACGGCAGCTCCGGTGTTTACTTTCAGCACGACTTTCGCCTTATCGGCCAGCATTTCACCGACCCCTACGATACGGGTGCTTATCGTTTCGCTCCACCATCCGAAGGTAGCAATAATAAAATCGTACAGACCTCCGATCAGACCGGCCAGGATAAGCGGTTTTGCCTGGCTGCCGCCTTTCTCTCCGGAAACCAGTACCTGTGTAGTAGCCGTTGCTTCCGGGAACGGATATTTACCGTGCATGTCCGAAACAAAGTATTTCCGGAACGGGATCAACAGCAGTATGCCGAGGATACCGCCCAGCAACGAACTCATAAACACTTCAAAGAAGTTGATCGTGATCTCCGGATATTTATCCTGCAGGATATAAAGGGCGGGAAGCGTAAAGATAGCTCCGGCCACGATCACGCCGCTACAAGCTCCGATAGACTGGATAATCACATTTTCCCCCAGCGCGTTCTTTCGTTTGAAACCGCTCGACAGCCCGACGGCGATAATGGCGATAGGGATGGCGGCTTCAAATACCTGTCCGACCTTCAATCCCAGATAGGCTGCTGCCGCACTGAATATCACGGCCATAACCAGCCCCCAGAAAACAGACCACGGGGTCACTTCCTTGTATTGCTTGCCTGGCGACATGATAGGGTTATACACTTCTCCTTCCTTGAGTTCTCTGTAGGCATTTTCGGGTAGTCCGCTTACCTTTTCTTCATCTTCCTTCTTCACGGTGATTACTTATTTAGTTAGATTTAATCCGTTGTTAGTACTTACAAGATTACAAAGCTAGGTTATTTCTTTTAATGCACAAAAGAAATTTACTTCTGATAAATTTCTTTCGTTGCGATAGGGGTTTTGAATTTATTCGTGTCTTATCGATATAATCATAAAATAAAAGATAATGAAAAAATTAGTACTTTGTATTTGTTTATTACCAGTTATTAGTTTTGCCCAGCAAACGTCGGGGCATTTTTTGAAAGTGTTTAACCGGACAACACAAACCGTTTCATCGTTAAGGATGGCGAATACAACCTTGGATTCGACGTATACTTATCAGGGGAGTGATAATAAGTTGACGGATATCGCCTATTATACTTATGATGAATCCGGCAGACAAATAAAGATGGAAACGAAGTCTGTTTATAGTTCTGACGGTGACCTGAGTCTTTCTTCGAAAACAGAATATATTTATCCTGAAAACATTGAAAATACTTCTTATGAAACGGAAGAAAGAGCTTATTCCTATAAAGACGGGGAGTGGATGCCGGTTTATAAAACTTTCAATACTTATAATGCTTCTGCTACCCAAACAGCAATGAGAAGTTACCGGAATGAAAATGGCGAATGGGTGAAAGACTGGGTTTGGGAGACTGCTGAGTCTGACGATAAAGGAAATCCTCTGGTTGTGATGGATACTACTTTCCATGCGGATGGAAGTCTCGAAATTTATAAAATGGATGCAGTTTATAGTGATGGCGGTCTTGTTTTAGGCGGAACTAATTACGACTGGAGTGAAGAACTGAAGGATTGGATCCCTTCACAAAAGGCACAACTAACCTATGACGATCAGGGTAATGTAATCAGTCAATATACTGAATTTATGGAAGATGGTGAGTGGATCTTTGGTTTTGAATATACGTATCAATATGATGAGCATCGGAATATGATACGTGAAACGGATAAGGAAAACGATGGCTTTACTCTCTATATTCGGTTCCAGAATTTCTATTCCGACAATACGATTACACATAATGAAACTATACGAGTTGATCGTGATTATAAGATTGCAGTGAATTCTTCTTCTCGCACCCTGGAATTTGATTTAGGAGATATTGAGGAAGGAAAGGTAAGCATTATAAATGCATCCGGTGCTATTGTCCGTCGGGAAACAGTTCGCAACAGTCAGCATAGTATTCCCCTAAATACTCTTGCTTCCGGTTTTTATATTATTCATGTTTATACCTCTCAGGGAGAACAGTCCCGTCGGGTAATTATTCGATAATATAGAATTCTGTCTACAGAGTGTCTTATACTGAATAGGGTTTACACCCAGTGTAACCATAAAGTGTAAAAAAATGCAAAATCGTAAGAAATGTCATT
>ERZ856578.688-NODE-688-length-68637-cov-10.349314_pt1 | contig 68637 bp, 56 predicted proteins | sample MGYA00514384_ERZ856578 | MGnify/ENA primary metagenome ERZ856578 (study PRJEB29103, sample SAMN06111958) | human gut metagenome | biome: human gut; feature: ankylosing spondylitis patient; material: healthy_person | host: Homo sapiens | place: China:Hangzhou... | reverse complement strand
GGATCCCGGGTCGACCTGGTAAGATTGCGTGATCGTATGGATGAGTATCTGAAACGAAATATCGAAAAGGAAGCTTTGTATGTTTGACAAAAACAGGATAGTATTAATTCATTCGTGTATAATTGATCTTTTCCAGACTAAATTAGGAGAAAGATCTGGAATAATATTTATCTTTGCATTGGATTTATAAACTATAAATAATTATTACGATGGCCAAACCGATTAAAGAGACTCCGATCTTATTTGGAGAAGATGCAAAGCGTTTCAATCAATCCATTAAGGATGTGAAACCTGCTTCTGACGATGAAAAAAGACGTATAAAGGAAGCTTACGAGAATATAAAGAAAATAGCAACCTTTATGATGTGAATATGAATAATCATACAATCAGTAAAAAGGATTACTTTTAACACTCGATCGTATCTCTGGTAAAAGCTTTACAGCTATTCTATTACTGAATGGAAATAAAATAACATTCAGTTAGGCTATGTTACTGCTTTATTGTAACTTTGTAATATCCGTAAACTGATAAAATAAGACTTGCATTATGACAACGATAGAACTTGAAGCCAGCAAAGTAGAATTGGTTCGTGAAATATTAAACATCGATAATAGCGAAACCATCGGAAAACTTAGAAAATATCTAAGTAAGCTCCGGAACAACAAACAGGAGACAAGCCCTTGTGAATACACTCTTGAAGAAGTTCGCCAGCGATTGTCCATTACGGGTAAAGACGCTATTGCCGGAATAGGTATCAGCGGAGAAGAGATGGAACAGCGAATGAAAAATATAATATGATGGATATAATATGGCATCCATTCGCAGCAAACGACTTCGACCAGATTATATTTTATTATCGGGATACTTTTGGTACTAAAACAGCACAAAAAGTCCGTGATACGCTTCATCACGATATATATCATTTGCTCAGTTCGCATCCCCTCCTAGGATTTTGTGAAACCAGCCTGGAAAATATTGATCAACTCACCTATCGTTCGCTAGTCTCCGGTCACATTAAAATAATTTATACCATTCACGATAAATATCTATATATTCATATGCTTTGGGATTGCCGACGTAACCCGGAACTTCTTCAAAGCGAAATAAAAGGCCGTAAGTAAAATACAACTCATGATTTCTAAGTCAACGAGGCATTTTTTCGTTATAAACAGTTGTTTATTTAATCGTATCCACTATCTTTGCAGTATTACAGAAAGTGCAGAAGCTATAGCGTTAGGTTCTGTTCTGTAGAAATATTTAGAATAAGGCATTTTAAAATATTATCTCAGTTCCTTGTAAACATCCAATATATGCACAACTGAGATAGTAGCAACAAAATGCCCATGTTATTTGTATATATGTAATTATATATGATATGACGTGGGCTGTTGCTTACTATCAGTGTGCAAGGGAGGGATACCCACAAGGGCTGAGATGTAGCAATAGCGCCACGTTTTTTTATGCCTTTTTCAAGCTATACTTTTTACAGCCCATACACTAGATAATATATTAAACAATCATACAATTCAGTAAAAGGTATAGTGAAGAGGGGACTCTACAACTGTCCGGTTCGGGAGAATAGGATAGTATCTATTATATAGCAAATAATATGTATCAGATAAAACGATTTATTCTATGATTAACCTGTTGACTAAAATACGCGATTATGTAAAACTTCTCCTCCCAAACGATCAGAAGCCAACCCTTTTAGGGAATGTACTCCCCGATCCTAAAGCTGAAATCTGGGAAGAAGCCTGTATCGTATCCCCACCGGTAAACCTGCCGGAAGAGGAAGAACGACCTACACAAGAGGATAAAGATAAAGAATGTGACTTCATTATTGAAGCATTTAAAAGCTTGTCGCCCGAATATCTATTGATCGTTTCGGAAATGAGAAACCTACTTAACTCCGATCTTAAGAAAATAGTATTCCATGCATTAGCCACAAAGTTAAGCGTCGAAGAGGTTGCGACACATTTAGGCTTTACTCCACAAGAAGTAAAAGATATATTCCAGGCAGCAATTATGGATATAAGTATCCAATCCGGATTTGTAAGAGGCTACCTCGATAATGGCGTTCAAAAAGACATAGAAATCGACACATTACACTCAAAGATACAATTGCTGAAAGATCAATTAATGGCGGAAGGGTGGAAAGCGAATTGACCTACCACCCAGAAGTAACTTAACAAAACAACTTCACCGTCGCCGCGCCGATCAGCAGCCATCCCAGCAGGTTGCCGGGGGTTAATGGGGGCGGTTGTTTTTCCGATTCACGGCTTCCGGACGGATGATCGACAGGATCGCCCCGATGGCCGCCAGGGCTACCTCCGTCTGCGACAAGAGGATCGACAACAGTGCTGTCAGCCCCAACCACGGGATCGCCTGGCTGGCAGTGCCTCCCTTTCAGCCCTTGCGGGAAAAGGGTATGCACCAATGACAACAGGAATTTACAAACAATACGAAGAGCATTCATACGCTATTGATTTTTTTAGGGATAAAACAAAAGATATTCAACACACCGGTGTCTTGATCAACTTACCGATCGCCGACGAAAGGTTGTCGAGCAAACGGCAGTAAACGGCCCGGTTATCGCCGTTCACCTCACTGATATATTTGCTGTACGCAATTTCACGGGCAAAAGCAGCAGGATAATAACTAGCCGCGGCAGCCACCGGATAAGCCGTAGCAATGAGCCGGGCATAATCGAAAAAGCTACTCTGCGTATCGGCATACTTACGGAACGGCAACCCACCCTCCGACAGTATTACCTGGTAACCGTGCCAGAATTCGTTGGACGGCCCATATCCGGTGATACCGAACAAATTGCGATGCTGTTTCGCCAGGTCACTCTCCCCCCAACCCGACTCGATAGCCGCCTGTGCAAGCATGATTACCGGATTGATACGGAACCGTTTCTCCGCCGCTTCGGCTTCAGGAAGAAAACGTTTTACAAATTCATATTTTGTCATAAGATAGTATGATTTTATATAGCACAAATATTACCAAACACTTGACTTTCATCCGATATTTCACTATATTTGGGCATAGTAAACATCAAAAAGACATCGTATGAAAACAGAAGAACAAACCGTCGGATCCGACTACGGAATAGAACGTTCGTGGGGATACCAGGAACTAGCCATTCTCTATTTTCCTCATATCAAACCGGAGAGTGCCACCCGTCAACTCGGCCGCTGGATCGGTGTCAGCCGGGAACTGATGTCCCAGCTGACTGCCAACGGATGGAAACCCGGCCGTAAGCTACTGACCCCGAAACAAGCCGCCTGTATCTTCCGCCATCTGGGCCCTCCCGGATGCTGACAGGCGGCCTCCGCCGCTACTCGATTACCGGACGGTCGTCTTCGCCACCACCACCGGACGAACCACTGTCCTCCTTATCGAGCATCATACGCTCGACCTTCAGCTTCTTGGCCAGCTCCAGCAACGCTTTCCCCGGACGGAACGTGATCCTCGGCCGCCTTACCATATCGGGAGTAAACTCCTTCTTGGTACTCGACCCCTTACTTCCCAATACCGCCTGGAAATATCCCAGGTCACCCAGTTGGATGGTCTGCCCATCCTGCAATTTCTGTTTCACCACAAACAAAAGACCATCCAGCACCAGCTTCACATCCCCTGCGGTTGCCGCCGAACGGTCGGCGATAATGTCACAAAGCATTGTCAAATCGCACATCCCGTTCGAACTGCTCGCCGCATAAAACAACTTCGCATCAGCCGCAGCGTCTTTGCTCATATCACGCCTTAATACCAATCGATACTTTACCGACATAATCTTATCAATTAAAAAGTTACTGACTCCGTTTCTTACTCTCTCTTGTAATATTACACTGTAAAGGTACGGCAACCCGGAAAGCCTCTGTCCGCCATTGTCGGCGGTTGTACTTCCCTGTCGGTATTTGTCGGTATTTGCCGGGTAAATAAGGCTATTTACATAACAGCCAGCGTTCGTCGAGCACCGGTGTACGCGACAAGGAAGCCGTTAAACCGGCCTGTACGGAGAGGTGGCGGGAAAGGCGTTCCAACAGTTCCGTATGCGATCCGTGCGTTTCCTTCAGCAACCCCGTCAGCCGGGATGTTTCGGCCAGGATACGTTCTTCGTAATATTCCAGGCGGAAATACTCGACCAGGTCGTGGCAAACGGCCTCCTCCGTTTCGCTCAGCAAAGAGGGCGGAACGCCTGCCGGCAAGGGTAAATCCGGTAAGACGGCGGAGAGTATACCGGTCAACAGCCGCTCTGTGGACGGTATCATAGAAGACAACAAGCCCATAGCCGTAAAATGCAACAGATTGCGGTAGACCTCCGACGTGAACGGCAGGTCATCCTCCGCAAGCATACGTTCCACATGCCGGGCCGTCTCAGGATGTTTCAGGCAGAAAGCCAACAGGCGCTTCTCGCCGATCCCCACCCGCTCTGTCAATAATTGCATATACCGGTAAAAGCCGGCACATCCCAGCCTGCGGAACAACTCGTCGGGGTCTTTCGCCGTTGGCAACCGCAGGCTGCCTAATTGCAATCCTCCGGGCGGTTCTTCCAGCAGACGAACCGTTGCCGCCTGTCCTGCCGCGTCGTTGTCGAGCAAAAGTACCGCCCGGCTACAGAAACCACGCAACAGCTCCGCCTGCCCCGATGTAAAAGCCGTCCCGCCCAGTGCCACCGTATTGGTAAAACCGGCGGCATGCATGGCCAATGCATCCTTATACCCTTCGGTCAGGTAAGCAAAACCTTCCAGCCGGATCGCCGCTGCCGCCCGGTGGATACCGTACAACATCCGGCTCTTGTCGAACAACCCGTTATTCGCCGAATTCAGATACTTGGGAGTGTCGGAAAGCTCCCCGGCCTCCACACTGCTATCCACCCGCCGTGCACCAAACCCGGTAAGTACTCCGCTGGCATCGTAAATGGGGAAGATGATCCGTCCGCGCATCGCCCTGAACGGTTCCGGAACGAAAGCCGGGGCAAGTCCCACTCCGAAGTCGAGCCAGGTGGGAGACAGCTCGCTGTGTCCGGATGCAACGGGAAGCAACAGGCGCAGGAAATCGTTATTTTCTTTGATGATAACAGACCGTTTCCGATCATCAACCGGAGTAACCTTTCCCCTCTCGAGAGGGGGCAGGGGGTGTGTCAGCGGCTTAGCGGTTTCCTGCGATGTCGGCGGCTTACCGACAGCCTCCTGCGGTGCCAGAATCTTCACCGCCTCCGCAAACAGACAATGCTCGAACCCCATCACCAGCCCGACCACGTCGCCCCCCGCCCCGCAGGCATGGCATTTGAAATACTGGCCGCCTACATGAATGCCCAGCGAAGGATGATGGTCGTCGTGGAACGGACAAAGCATCTTATAATTCACCCCGGAACGATGTAACGTCCCATAACGCGCAGCCACCTTCTCTATCGGGTTGACCGCTTTCAATCGTTTTATATCCATGATTTTACTTTTTATACGGATAGATCTGTGTCAGGCTGTCGTTGTAGCGGAAACGAACCTCGCCCGTACCGCCGTTACGGTTTTTAATGATGAAAAGGCGGCCTACGCGATGGTAGGACTCGTGGGTCACGTTGTCGTAAAGCTCGTTGTACTGCTCCGGGCGGTACACCATCGCGATACTGTCGGCTATCTGTTCGATCTCGCCGGAGTTGCGCAGGTCGCTCATCACCGGGATATGGTCGGTACGCGTCTCGCAGTTGCGGTTCAACTGGGCCAACGTCAGGCAAGAGACATCCAGCTCCATAGCCAGCGTCTTGAGTTTTCCGGCCGCCTCGCCCAGCGCCAGATCCATCGTGTCCTTCACTTCGGCACGGTCGGAACTGACATTGATCAGGTTCAGGTAATCGATAATGACCAGATCCAGTTTATGCTTACGGTTCAGGATCATACAACGTGCCCGTATCTCCGTCAGCCCGCTGCCGCTGCAATAATTGAGGAAGAGCGGCAGGCGGTGAAGCTCGTCGGCCGCCTTGTCCAACCGTCGGCGGTCGTCGTCATCCAACAACTTGAAACGCAGCTTATCGGGCTCCACGCCGCTCAGCGTGCAGAGCAGGCGGCTGATCAGCTGGCGTTCGGTCATCTCCAGGCTGAACAGGCAGACCTTCTTCCCCTGCCGGGCAGCCGACAGAGCCATGTGAAGCGCCAGCGCCGTCTTTCCCATCGAAGGACGGCCGGCCAGCACAAGCAATTCCCCTTTATAGAGACCTCCCAGGTAATGGTCGAACTCATCCAGCCCCGTGCTGATCTGCAACTGTTCGCCTGCCCGCCGGCGTTCCTGTTCGTGATAGATCTCCGCCAGCACCCGTTCGCCCACTTCGGCCACCGTCCGGGTCGTGCTATGCACGGCAAATTCTTCTTCCAGCTTCTCCAGATCCTTGTGCGAGGCATTGAGCAGGGCCGTCACGTCCACCCCCGGTTCGTGTGCTTCGGCAATACGGGCGGTCATCCGCATGATCGCCTGGCGCAACACCCAGCAGCGGATCACCCAGGCGGCATAGGTTTTGATGAATGCGGCATTACGCACCTTCAACAGGCCGTCGGCAATGAAAGCCAGGCCGTTCAGCTTCGCGGTATAGTCCGGATCGAGCCGGCGCATTTCGCGTTCGACACTCAGCATGTCGATATCCGCCTCATGCTGGTAAAGTGCCAGCATCGCCCGGTAGACCAGGCAGTAATCGGGATTGGTAAACATTTCCGGACGCAGGCGGTCGCCCACCTCGCAGATGGCGGCACTCTGTGCCAGGATGGCTAATACAACGGCCTGCTCCATCTCTTCGGAAGAAGGCATACGGCCCGCATTGTTCGCGTAATTCCCGGCAGCCACACTGACAGTCGCCGGCGGGACTGTGTTTTTCGTTTGTTCGTTTTTCATGACACTTACTCTTTAAATCGTTTATAATTCGGCCGTTCTACAGAGCGTCCCCCGAAGGCGGCATCTCCGGGGCGGGGAACTTCTTCCTTCGGAACCGCCGTTGCATCCGTCCCCATCTCCACCCGGAGGGATCGTACGAATGTGAACCGTCCTTCATGGCGTATTTCAAAATCCCCTTCTTCCTCCAGGCGTTTGAGCACTCGGCCGATGGTTGTCCGGGGAATGCCTGTTTTCTGCTCCAACTGCCTGACGGTGGTTATCCACTCCCCTTTGCGACAGGTCATCCGCCGCCTGTTCACCACCACCATCCCGTCGGCAAAATAGAGATGCCTCAGCAAACAGAGGTAAACACCGGCCTTGCTCCGCCGCACCGGGTCGTCGGAGTAAAGGTCATCCAGTAAAAAATGAGGGACACGCAAAAAGCCGTTGCGCCTGCTCCCTCTCCCGTTCTTTTGTAGTTCCTGACATTTCATTTTACCCGTATTTAAGTTGAACAATAGGCTACGTATAGGTGGGACAATCGGCGGAATAATCGCGGGACGATCTCAGCTATGAATAAGAGATTTATTTCCAATCATTTAAACCATGCAAAAAGAGAACTGCGGGACAATCATGGGACGATCGGCGGGACGCCTTATATAATATAATAAGAATATGTAAATAAGATTACCCTCCGAGGTTTTCTCTTTTTCCGTTTTAAATAAAGATCACAGAGGCAAAGGTAATGAACCGGAGAAGGCGAAAGAGTATGATTTTATCGCAGGGAAGAGCCGTAAAACAAGAGGTATCCGGAAGAAAGGCAGCCGGAATTCATATTCTTATTTATTATAGAAACTGAGGTAAAGGCGTGTTACCAATCTTTGCAATGCTTCAACTTTTCGTGAAGTCTATTCGTCAGGCGCGTATCTGCACGCAACTTTCTCTGTAGCGTAGACAGGGCAAACCCTACATCGAAAACGGCCTGAAGATTTCTTGCCAGATGATCTGAATGACAATCTATTACCCCTAACGAGAGCGAAGCATGCATCAGGTCGATAAAAAACTCGCGGTGGTTTACTTTTATCAATTGATGATCTAAAATCAGGTCGGAACATCCGCAAGGCCCGGCTAATTGTTTTCCGTAGGTTTCAAAGAAAAGATGAGTAAAACGTATCTTCTTCGGATCGTCGCCGCCATCGGCCGACTCTTGCAGGAACCGGGCGCAATCCTGCAAAAACGTCATACTTTCTTCCATATTTTTAACTTGCTGTTTAAATCGAGCGAAGGAGCGATAGTATCCCCCGCAAAGGTGCGTTATTATATTTTCCATTCGACTGTTTATGTATAGCCGCTTTCTTCCGGGACCATCAAACAGGTAAAGATAAATGACAATCATACAGTCTGTTAAATTTTTTGTTGACAATTTCGTGACAAATACGACAAAAACGTTTTTGTCGCATGACATGATAGTGGTAAATGTGGTAACACAGTAGTGCTAAAGGAAACAGGACTATAGTGTTATCTTAAACGACACTATAGTCCTACTTAAAAAAAGTACGGCAAACCTACTTTTCAACGAGGCATTTTCTTCATCCACGATAATTGTTTCCACGGATAAGGACCGTCGTTGTTTTGAGGTAGTCCCGGGGTGCTTCTTCCCTCTTCCACGTAGCGGATGAGCAGGTCGTGCAGGCGGCGGGCTATTTCGGGATTGGCGCCGTAGACGTTACAAGTCTCTCCGGGGTCTTTCTCCAGATCGTAGAGCTGGCATTCGAGGGTACCTTCCTGCGGTTTGCGCGGCTCGCTCCAACCTCCGGAATAAGAAGAAAGGAGAAGCTTCCATTGGCCCTGGCGAATGGCGAAAGAGCCGTCGATGGAATGGTGGACGATCGCTTCGCGGACAGCCTGGCCCGTTTCGGGGGCGGTCAACAGAGGAAGGATATTGTAACTGTCTTCGGCCTCATCGTCAGCCAGTGGGTAGCCAGTGAGGGTGGCAAAGGTCGCCATGAAGTCCGTCAGGCAAATCGTCTGATCCACTCGTCGAGGTTCAGACTGTGCCGGCCAGCGGACAATACAAGGAACATGATGTCCACCTTCGAAAAGATCGGATTTCATTCCACGGAAAATGTAGCTGGGGTCGTGGCCTTTCCGACCCAGCAGTTCGAAATCGGCACACGGCGAGCAACCGTTGTCGGATGTGAAGACGACAACGGTATTATCAGCAATTTTATTCCTTTCCAATACATCCAGAATACTACCTACCACGGCATCCGACTGCATAACAAAGTCGGCATACGCATTCAGTTTCGACCGGTCGGCAAACTCATCGGTCGGCACGATCGGCGTATGGGGCGATGTGAGCGGAAAATAGAGGAAGAAAGGCTTGTCGCCGACCGCCGACCGGTCAATATACTCCATCGCCTTCTTTTCTATCGTGGGTAATACATCTTTCATCTCCCAACCTTGCAATCCCCGCCCCGCACGGCTGTCCATATTCTGGTTGACCGGATAATACGTATCGGGCACCCCGTCCGTATGCCGATTTTCTATAAAACAATACGGAGGATAGTTGGGAGCATCGACCCCGAAGAAATAATCAAAACCGACATCGCAAGGCCCTCCGGTAATCTCTTTCGTGAAATCAAGATTATATTCATCCGGCTTGTCTACCGGCATCTTTCCGTCTTTTGTGGGGAAATTAAAACCAAGATGCCATTTCCCGATGCAAGCGGTGCTGTATCCCTGGTTACGGAGCATACTGGCCATTGTGGTGCGACCGGAAGGGATCAGGGGAGTATCATACCAGTGCAATACACCATTCTTCAAGATAGAACGCCAGTTGTAACGCCCCGTCAACACGCCATAACGTGTCGGTGTACTGACGGCCGAACTCGAATGGGCATCACCGAAGACAACTCCTTCAGCGGCCATCCTGTCAAGGTGTGGAGTCTTGATCTTGCCGTTTTCATTCAGGTAAGAGAGATCTCCATAACCCAAATCATCGGCCAAGATAAAGATGATGTTCGGGTGTTTCTTATCCCGGGCAACCATGTTCAGGGACATACCGGCTACAAAGCATGAGAATAGAATCGTTTGTGCTTTCATTTTATGTTCTTTTAGTTCACTTTCTTCAGAGGGATTTGTACATTAAACGAGCTTCCGTCGTATTTCTTGTTCAAGTCGTCAACGGAACAGGCGGAATATAACACCTGCGGATCGTCGTTTTCATCCAGAAGTAGCTGCGGACGTTCGAGGCGATCGACCTTCACCGTATCGCCCGAGGCTAGTAGCAGCTCTTTTTTCATAAACAGAGAGTTTCCAGGTAGCTTCCAGTCAATACCATCCTCCGAATACATGATGGCCAGGCAGGGACCAGACTGCGTGAAATGTCCGGTGAAGTCTTTAAATACAGCATAGAAAAGATGATCTTTCCGGTTATACCACACATAAGGATCTTCAGCTGAAAGTTTCTGCCCGTCAGTCGAAGGCAGGTCGAACACGATGGTATCCAGCGGGACGAAAGGTCCCACCGGTGAGTCTCCGAGCGCAACCCCGTGCACTCCGCGCCAATGCGGATCGTACAGGTTTCCTTTGAAGTAAAGAAGGTATTTCCTGTCTGACGGACGATAGACCACCGAGGGGTTTACCACGATGATGTTGTCCGGCTTCGGCCGGGTTCCTTTGGGAGACGGGTCGACTATATCGTTGGGTTTAACCCTTGTCCGGGGTGAGAGCAGCGGGGTTTTGCTTTTCACGAACTCGCCTTTCAGTAATTTGTCGAACGAATCGAACTCGAGGACACCGATACAGAGCATCTGCTGGATACGGCTCCGCCGGTCTAATATGTCAGCCTTCGATTTTACAGGCAGGTTGCCGGCGTCTTTACCTCCTACATAATAGAGGTAGTATTTATTGCCGAAGCGGCGAAGATGCGGATTCATAACGGTCTGTGCATCCCAGGAAGAGGTGTCGGGCGTAAAACCGTCCGCATTCAGGAAGAAGCCCAGTTGCCTGAAACCACCGTCAGGGCGGTCGGATACAGCCAGTCCCATCTTGGAGCCATACACCCAGGCATTGTTGAACGGATGCTCTCCGGCTTCGGGAGCCGAATAAACCATATAATATTTCCCGTCTTCTTCTGATTTCAGGACGGAAGCCCCCCACATGAAATGTCCGTCAACACTGAATGCGGAAGGACCTTCGCCGACCAGGCTTTCTCCCTTTTGAACAATCCCGATGTCAACCGGCGATGCCTCATAACTGCAATGGGGTAAATTTGCTTCCCGGCAACCGACAAGCAAGGTGATAATACTAATACCTATTAATTGTTTATACATTGTTATATATCTTTTACTTATCATTTAGATGCTTCTTTCGGATAATTCGGGCTGTAAAGCAATGTTTTATCCCGTTTGACGAGTTGCCCGTTTTTAACAAAGCCATCTCCTCTTTCCTGGAGGTGCTGCACCATCTCCTTCCGCATTTCCGATAATTGTTTCCGGTAGCGATCTGTTTTTGCCAGATCTTTCTTCTCGCCCGGATCGGTCGTCAGGTCGAACAATTGTTCTTCGCCGGAGTGCATGAACCAGATGTATTTGATCTTACCGTCGGTCAATGCGCACCAGTAGTTATCGGACGAATAACAGGTTGCATGCTCCAAGTCGATGTATTTCCGCCATTCACCTTGTTTTCCGGTAACCAGTTTAAGCAGAGATTTTCCGTCCATGTCGGCAGGGACTTCTCCGCCGGCTATCTCCAGGAAGGTGGGAAGGAAGTCACGCAACTCTACCGGTTGTTCCACTTTGGTTCCCGTCTTTATTTGTTTAGAAAGGGAAGAGGGCCATTTCACGACATAAGGCACTTTGGTCGATCCTTCATAGGCATAGGTTTTACGCCAATGATAGTGGTCGCCCAGCATATCACCGTGGTCGGCAGTAAAGCAGATCAATGTATTGTCGTACATTCCTCTTTCTTTCAATACCTTGATAATCTCTCCGATCTGGTCGTCGATAAAAGTGACATTAGCATAATAGTGCCTGCGGGAATTGATGGCATATTCGTCGCCCAGATTAGCAAATGCCGCATCTTTTTTTACCTGGTCCGGTTCTTTGCGTTCCGCATATTTACCGCACCAATCGCCTACCGAAGGAGCAGGAATCTTGGCATTTTTATACATGTCGAGATAACGCTGCGGTGGATCGTACGGACTGTGCGGGCGGGCAAACGACACTTTCAGGAAAAGGGGTTGATCGTTGTCATAATTACGGATCAGTTCACAAGCTGTCTGTCCTGTCCAGGCCGTGGGATGCAGTCTTTCATCTAATTGGTACACACCAGCGACATGGTCGTTCCAGCCGATACCAGTCAGGTCGGGATTTTTACCCGGTGCGTTTAGTTGGAACCATTCGCGGTAATCGCTTATGAAATCAGGACTTTCACTGCGTCCGCTCTCATCGACCAATGTCGCATGGAAACCATGTAATGCTTTCTGCGGAAACCAGTGCATCTTTCCGATACCGAACGTATAATATCCCAAATTGCGCAACATCTGAGGCATCTCGTATTTGTATTCGGTTGCCACCCGACCGTATCCCAGCATCCCGTGGTTCCAGGGAGACAGGCCGGTCAGCAGGCCGGCACGTGCCGGGGTACTGCTCGGGGTTGAAGAATAACCGCTGACAAAAAGTGTCCCCTCTTGTGCCAGCCGGTCGATATTCGGAGAGATTACCGCTTCGTTACCCATGCAATGCAACGCGTCTCCACGATGTTGGTCACTCATGATAAAGACGATATGAGGCTGGCGGGTTACTTTTGCGGGACTGATAACCGTTTCTTTCCGCCCCGTTTTCTCCGCTTTACCTTCAGATGCCCGAGCCAATGAATACCCGTTAAAGCCGACTCCTGCCACTAACGAGCTTTTGATAAAATCACGACGTTTCATACTATTTATTGTTTTCAGGATAAAAAAACACCTTTTAAAGAATAAGTAAAGATAACCAATGTTCTTATCTTATAACCTTATTCTTAAAAAGGTGCATTCTATTATTTACCAGCCAGGATTCTGTTGCAGTTCCGGATTCAGTGTAATTTCATTTGTCGGGATACAATTCAGGTAATCCCTTTTTTCATCGAACTGATATCCGTTCGGTATCGATTTTTGGAAAGGATCCATAAAACCTTCGCTGTCTATCGGTGTAACGATCGGTTCCGACCATTCGCCCGCTTTGAAAGGGTATCCCTTAGGTCGTTTACCCTTAAATAGTTTATGGGCGGCCCAACGGCGATAATCGTCAGAACGGAAACCTTCACAAGCCAATTCTACACGTCTTTCCCTACGGATTTCGTACAATTCATCAGAAACCGGATAACCATAATCAATCTTTTCCACAGCCGACAGGTTTTGCGGAATACTGAAATCGGGCATGCCAGCACGTTGCCGCAGGAGGTTGATCGATTTTGAATAATCGACATTACCGTCCAGTTCATATTTTGCTTCTGCATAATTCAACAAAACTTCCGCATACCTGAAGATAATAGCACCGGTTTGCGATGCACCACCGAAACCGGCACCGGAACCATCCGACAGAGGATCGACCCCTTTCCGTAACTGGAATCCGGTAGTGTTCATGAATTCACCGGAGTTGTCAAGATAGGGTTTCTGAAATATGTTCTTACCATATTGGTTATTATCCCACATTACATCTCCCGGAATCCAGATCGTTTGTTTGAGACGACTATCGCATTCCGTGGCAATCAATGACAGGTAATCGCTACCTTTAGTCTGGCCAGCAGCCTGCTTGTAATCATAAACTCTACCGTTTTTAGCCAGATAAGAAGATACCAAATCCAAAGTCACATGTGCGTTGTTGGTTCCAACAGTCAGATATGACAAACAGTTGTGAGCCATGTTGAGTCCTTTATCATAATCTTTCCATAACAGTACTTCCTTAATAGGTTTATAATCTTCGCGCCCCATTAAATAGGCATAATCTTCGTCCGGATTACCGGTAGAATAAATACCGACAGAATATTTACCGGGAGACATCAATTCTTCAGCTGCTTCTACTGCCGCTCTGAAATATTTATCGGGATCTGCATTGGCTGTAGAAAAGACCGTACCTTTATGGTATTTCTGCCATGTTCCTTCAAATAGGGCAACCCTCGATTTAAACAGCAAAGCAGCTTCTTTACTCAAACGGTTGCTTCCTCCGGGAGCTTCGGACAATGGAGACAAGTATTCAATCGACTTATCCAGACAATATAATATAGAATCAACAACTATTGTCCGAGAGACACGCGGCGCATATAAATCAGGAGAATCCATTTCCAAGGTTTTCGAAAACCAAGGAACGTCTCCATAGGCTTTTACTTTCTCAAAATACAAATAGGCTTTGAAGAAATAAGCTTCACCCAAAAAATGACCGTATTCGTTGATATCATCCTTACAGTTGGAATAATTATCGAAGAAAAAGTTTACCGATCGTATTTTATCCCATTCCCAATGTCCGTTACCTTTTGAGGTCACTACCGATCTTGAATTATTCAAAACATCGTTCGGATTTGTGGTAATCATATTATCGGAACCTTTGTTGGCATCCCAGCCGAAAGTGCCGAGATAACCACCTTCGGCACCGCCTCCTGTGAAGGAAGGAAATACCGTATAGAACTGTAATGTATAATTTGCCAGATCTTTTGATGTGCTCCAATAAGAATCATTTCCGATCTTGTCCAGCGGAGCTTTATCCAACAAGCCGTCGCAAGAAGAAAACAACAGGGGGAGGCTAGCAATACTTGCTAATATAATCTTTTTCATTTCTATCCTTTTTAAAATTGTAAATCTATACCAAATGCAAACACAGATTGGGCAAAATGAGACTTGGAATCTCCTCTGGCTTTACTGTCTGTCAGTTTTTTAGCAGTCTCCGGATCCATTCCTTTCGGGAATCTACCGGTAATAGTGAACAAATTCTCTCCGGTAAAGAAGAAACGTACTTTTTCCATTTTGATCTTCTCCGTTATATTTTTAGGAAGGGAATAACCGAACTGCAAATTCTTTAAGCGAAGATAGGCTCCGTTCTGAAGATAACGTGATTGGGCCTGGTAGTTTTTATTCCTTTCGTTGGATAAATAGGGGCGAGGGAAATAAGCATTCGTATTTACGCCCAGACCCACATACTTCTCAGATTCTACATCCCGATAATAATCCAGATGTTCCGGAAAAATAGAACATTGTGCCCAGGAATCGAACCCCCAGAACATATTGCCGGTAAGCCACAGATCACGTTTGGCGACTCCCTGAAAGAAAACCGACAAATCAAAATTCTTATAATCGGCTCCTAAAGTCAGGCCAAACTGATACCGTGGAGTCATATTTCCTATTACTTTCAGGTCACCATGATCATCGAGTGTATTTTTACCTTTGTCAATCACCCCGTCATTGTTTCTGTCTACATATTTCACATCTCCTGTTCTCCAGGTCGGATAGAAGAAATGTTGTGATTTGCTATCCATGATCTGTTGGGCTTCTTCATCTGTTTGGATCAGTCCGTCGGTTTCAAATCCCCAGATTTCACCAACTTTCATTCCTTCGTAATTAGTAGTCAATATCTTTGTCGGATTGTTGTATTTAGTAATTTCACTTTGGTAATCGAACAACATCGCACTGACTGAATATCCCAGACCACACTCCAGACGATCTCTCCAGGAGATATTAATTTCCCAACCGTTGGTTTTCATAGTCGAGTTGTTTTCGTTGGGAAGATCGGCTCCGATAACGCCCGGTAATGCCCTGGCCGGCCCGAGGCGGTTTTTTGTCAATCGCTGATACCAGTCTGCATTAACGATCAAACGGTTGTTCAATGCCCCCAGGTCGAAACCAATATCGAATGTCTGTGAAGTTTCCCAGGTCAAAGAACGGTTGATGAGTGGAGGTACTTCGGTATAAACCGGACGCTGTCCGTCAATCATCCATTGCAGTTGGGTTTTGATACCTAATAAAGGTAAATCCTGATAGGCATCTACATTCTGATTGCCTAACTGTCCCCAGGAGGTACGGATCTTCAGTGTATTTACCTTATCCGACCATTTTTCCCAGAAGTCTTCACGGGCAACATTCCAACCAGCTGAGAAGGAAGGGAAGAAGCCCCATCTGTTGCCTTCGGCAAACTTGGAAGTCCCGTCATATCGTCCGTTCGCTTCAAACAAATACTTTTCTTTATAATTATATCCAACTCGGAAGAATGCACCGGCTGTAGCCCAATGTTCCATTTCGTCCTCCAGCTGTATATCGCCTGTCGAAGTAGAAATGGAAGGCACTCCCGGAGTAATCAGGTCATTCTTTCGTCCCCAAAGAGCCTCATTCCGTTGTGTTTCATACTGCACACCACCCATCACCGTAAAGTTATGCTTCTCAGCCAAAGAGAAATCATAAGATGTATACATATTCGTACTTTGATACAAATTATTTCTCTGACGCTTGGCTACATAAGACGGCACTGTCGTTGCAAGAGGTATCATCGTTCCGTCTACCATATCTTCATAAGCCGTAAAGTTTTCCGATGTAAACTTCTGGGCGTTCAGGCGAATAGAATAATCTGCATTGATCGTCCACCCTTTAAGCGGAGTAAAAACCATTGCAAAACGTTGCGTCAAGACATTATCTATCGTTTTATCTGTTCCTGCATCTTGTGTCCAGGGTATTTTAGATTGTCCCGGATGTACACCATTCGGAGTCCATTTGGCCTGTGTAGGGTAAGTACGGGCAACCTGATGGAATAACAGTTCATAATCCCCCTGGTTGTCATAGTTCGGTTTTTCACGGTTAGCCACTTCAAAACGGGTATTAGTAGTGAACTTCCACCACGATGTCAAATCAACATCTAATTTTGAATTTATATTAAAGCGTCTGTACGTATCTGTTCCGTAATTCAGGATACCATCATCATAAACATGGCCTGCTGAAACAAAATAAGCAGTCGTTTTGCCTCCCCCTCTGATACTTACATTTTCCTGATTCCTCAACCCCGAACCATAATATTCATCGAACCAGTCATAGTTGGCATTCGAGCCTTTTACATTTTCCCATACGCTTGGATTCGTTGCACTCGGAACTGTTTCCGGTAAACTAGGATCATTCTGGTAAGCAATGATGCGGTCGATCGTTTCATTTGTAAAAACCAATCCGCCACCATTTGTACCCGCCTCATTCATCGCACGGGCAAAGGTATACGAATCGACCATAGTAGGCATACGGTGCGGCTTGGCTATAGAAACATTCGCCGATACGCTTACCTGAGGTTTGGTTTCTTTTCCTCCAGATTTCGTTGTGATCAAGACTACCCCATAAGGAGCACGTGCTCCGTAAATAGCTGCAGCGGCAGCATCTTTCAAAACAGATACAGATTCAATATCATTCGGATTCAGCCGGTTCATATCTCCTTCTACTCCATCGATCAATACGTATGCACTTCCCTGTCCTCTGATCTGAAAATCAAGATCGGCACCAGGCTCGAAGCCATAGTCTCCGGCTGTAAAATTTACGCCCGACACTTGTCCCTGCAATGCTTGGCTAACATTAGTTACCGCCCTGTTCTGAAGTTTATCTCCTTCTATCGCTTCAACGGCTCCTGTCAGATTTACTTTTTTCTGTGTACCATATCCAACAACCACAACTTCATCCAACGCCTGTGAATCTTCCTTCAATGCAATAGTCAAATCCGAACGGTTGCCTACAGCAACGTCCTGCCCGATATAACCAATATAAGATACTTGTATTACAGCGTTATCGGATACTGTCAAACTGAACTTACCATCAATGTCCGTTATTACTCCGTTGGTCGTACCTTTCTCTATAACGTTTGCACCGATAACCGGCAACCCGTTTTGATCGTAAACAACGCCTGCTACTCTTTTTTCTTTACTACTCTGTTGAACACCTTGTTTCTCTGTCGATAAGATAATCTTTCTGTCTATAACCGAATAAGATACATCTGTACCGGCAAACACGGTTTCCAATACTTTAAATATATCGCTTTTCTTGGCCACGACAGATACTTTACGATCCAGATCGACATGTTTGATATTAAAGAAGAAAGAGAAGTCGGATTGTTCCTCTATTTCATCCAACACTTCCTTTACCGTTTGGTTCCGCATCTCCAGATTCACAGTGGCTTTCTGGGCATAGCTGCCTGATGCTTGTGCCAAACCGATGGAACATAATAGTAAGAAGACTGATAACTTCATAACTCTCGGTATTTTATTTAAGATAAACCGCAGAAACTCTGCTACCCAATACTGTTGGGTATTAAAATGTTTTTGCATAACTTTGTACTGATCTAATTAATAAAGTGATTTACTACTGCTTGTCTCCAAACAAGCGTTTTAAATTAAGTCTTTCCATCCGGTGAAATACTCCAATATTTCTCCGGATGTTTTTCTTTAAGGTGCTCTGCTTTCCATGATTTTTCCAAATTAGATTAATAGATTTCAATTCTCGTTCTCTCGTTTGTCGTATCCCCGGTATCCAGGTAACGCCATTTTATATTCGATGATATTTTGAAGATTTCCAATATACGTTCCAAGCGCTGGTTGGTAAAAGATCCGTTGAATGCTTCCCCCCGGAGGCGGTTATTAGATAAGACGAAAGTGACGTTAAACCGCTTCTCCAACATCCGCAATGCTTCCGGTAGCGGGGTTGCCTGGAAGATGATTTTTCCGTCTTTCCAGGCCGTTTCAGTCTCGCCGCTCGTTTGGATCAGTTTTACCTGCGAAGAAGTTGTGTCATACATCAGCTTCTGTCCGGGTTTCATATCCACCGTGGCAGGCTGTCGGTTCTTCTGGTAGGCAAAGCGTACTTTTCCTTCTACCAGGGTTGTGGAGACAAACGAGTCCCGCTCGAACGCCTCTACATTGAATGATGTTCCCAATACTTCAATCTGTGTATGATGGGGGCCTGAAACGATAAAACGATGTTCGGGGTCTTTCTGTACTTCGAAGAAGGCTTCCCCTGTCAACTTCACATCCCTTTTGTCTTTACTGAAAAAGGAAGGATAGGTCAAAGAGGATTCCGAATTCAGATAGACTTTGGTGCCATCCGGAAGATCGACGGTTGTTGTCATTCCCGGATTTGTTTTCACTTCTATCATCTGTGCGACCTCAGTTGGAGAGGGAGTAAAGTTCTGAATAGCGAAAGCGATAAGAAGAGGGATAAAAAGAATAGCAGCCGCCCGCTGTACCCAGGTAAACCAGGTTATATGCGAAGGAACCTTACTCATTTTACGGCTTACGGAAGCTAATGCTTTCTCCATATCCACCCTCGACTCCATCTGCACCGTCCCCATGACCTGGTCGATGGTATACATTTGCTTGACAATCCGGTAATTTTCATCCGACTGCCCGATCCATTCCTCCACCATCCGGCATTCCTCTATCGTTGTCTCACCGGAACAATACCGGGGAAGGATCTCTTCTATCTTATCTCTATTGAATATTTCCATCTTCGTTTTTATGCCTGTTTATATATTAGACAAGGGAAGTCGGACAGATTACTAAACGGAATAGCACTTTTTTTTATATTTTTTTTCTTCGGTAAAAAAACTATCTTTGCCGTCAAGGAGAAAATGGTATGAAAAACACCTCACAAGCGATAGATGACTCACACCTGTTATCAGCCATGCAGCATGGAGATAAGAAAGCTTATGGTACCTTGTTCAGGAGATACTATCCGATGTTATGCACGTATGCGAACAGGTTTGTAAGTCTAGAGGACGCGGAAGAGATCGTGCAAGATGTCATGTTGTGGTTGTGGGAAAACAAGGAGACACAGATGTTCAATACCTCTTTCAGCCAATACTTGTACAAGACGGTCTATCACCGATGTATTAACCAACTCACCCGCCAGCAATCGCAACTGCGGGCAGAGACACGTTTCTATGAATATATGCTGGAAATGCTGCAGGATACCGATTTCCAGCAAACAGAGGAATTGAAAAAACACATCAGCCAGGCAATACATGCCTTACCGCCCAGTTACCGGGAAGCTTTTGTGATGCACCGCTTCGAGAATAAAAGCTACAAAGAGATTGCCGAGATCCTGCAGGTTTCCACCCAAACCGTAAATTACCGGATCCAGCAATCCTTAAAACTGTTACGGGTCAGCTTGAAAGATTATTTACCATTGATCTTATTCTTATTTCCCAAGAACCTGCTTTCATAAAAGCTTACCGAATAGCCAGTAACAGCGCCACCACTTCCGAATAAATCTTCCGGCCGGAAGGAATATTATTGCCTTTCAGGAACCAGTTGTAGGCTGTATCCTGGATCTCACCGACCAGCGGGCTGTATAAGGCCTGCCAATAAGCGACTTTTTGATTATACATTTCCTTTACTTCCGGGGAGATCGTTTCTGTCCATTGCTTAAATTCTTCTTCCGGCAATAGTTGATAGGCATTGCCTAAGACATAAGACAGCAGGCCGAAATAACCGGAGAAACGTATTTCCGGTACCGTTGAATGCGAGCAGACCAGAAAACCGTACAGGTTAGCTTCCGCCTCATTGGATATTCCCAACACATGAGCCATTTCATGGGCATAGGTAAAAGGATACTGGACAGCCAATAAGTCGCGGTTCAGGTTAAACTCATTCAGGAAGGGCCCCATATAACCCAACACGCCGACACTGCTCATCATCGGAGAGATCAACATCGGTTTGGCACGCAGGTGGCCGGACGGCTTGTTCATCCCGAAACGTCCGGCTATCTCCTCATACCCCAGTCTGGTTTCTTCGGCTACCAGTTTAGGATCAATCTTCTCAAAGGAAATATAAGTGCTGTTCAATGAGTCTGTATATGCCGTAAGAAACGATCGGAAAGCCTCTTCCGAATAGTCTGCATAAGGGACTTGCGCACGGGTATAAAAGTCGGCTCTGAAATAGTTCATCCCCCAGGCAAGATAGAACCAGGCATATACCCAAAGCAGGTATTCAGCCATCCGCCCGAGCGTCCTCAGCCACGGACGGCGCTTCACGATCGCATAAATCAGATAGACGATCAAGCCGACAATACTTCCATAAATAAAGCAATCGCCAACCGAAAAGGGGAAAAGAGAAGAAAAGCGGGACAAGACAGCCGATATCACCGGATAAACCGTACGGGCATACCACTCTCCTATGGCAGGAAAAGACATTACTATCCGGATGAATACCAGTAAAACAGCCAGGATAACCCAGCGTAAACGTATCTTTTTAATCAGTTCTGTTACCATTATCATGTAAACAAAGATAGATAATCCCGGTCACTCTCCAAACGGATGTACGAATATAAACCGTGCCCCTCCCGTATAAGTCGGATCGACAGTCAGCGTACCTCCGATGAGATCGGCAATGGTACGGCAGATAGGCAGCCCCAGGCCGGCACCCTGTTTGAACTCGTCCACTTTCACAAAACGGTTGAAGATACTCTCCTGTTTTTCCAGAGGAATGCCACAGCCGGTATCCGTAACAGAAAAGACGACTTGCTTCTTCTCCCTGTCGACCCGGTAATCGAGGTTGATCTCCCCCTGTTCCGTGAATTTGGCGGCATTCGCCAAGAGGTTCAGCAGCAATTGCTGTAAACGAAGCGGATCGGTTTTCACTACATAATCTTTATCCGAACAGGTCAGGGTCAACTTAACGCCCGGTTGTACTTTGGGTTGTACACTCTTTTCTGCATTCCGGCAACATTCATAGACATTGCAGTCTTTGAGCGTCAGATTATAAGCGCCTGACTCCAGACGTGATAAGTCGATCACATCATTTACCAGATTAAGCAATAAATCCGAATTATTATTGATGATCCGGATAAACTCCTTTCTTTCCTCACCATCCGCATCTTCCAGCAAACCGGAAAAGCCGACGATGGCATTCAACGGTGTCCGTATCTCATGGCTGATATTGGCGACGAAAGCAGTTTTCAGACGGTTAGACTCCTCCGCCTGCTCTTTGGCGACACGTAATTTATCCGTCGTATCGATCAATACTCCACGCTCCTTTTGCAGGTCATTCTTTAATTTACGCACATGGTAAACATAACGGAGCAAGAAAGAGAACAGGACTAACAGCACACCGAAGAAAATAAGGGTGATGGTCAGTTGGGTTTGTTTTTGTGCCAATTGTTTCTTTTGGTAAAGCATGCTTTGCTCCTGCATCTTCTTGTCATTCAGATCGTGCAAAGTGCGCAGTTGGTTAAGCTGGCGGGTAAAAGCGGTGACGTTTGTTTGTTCAACCAAAGCAAGTAATTCACTATGCAAAGCCAGTGCTTCCTCTTTCTTTCCGGCGGCTTTCAGGATATCGATCTTCACTTTAAGAACGTCCGGCGAATACTCTGCCGTCAGGGTCTTGTCGATCTGGCGAAGAGCCTCGGGATAATCTTTTACAAACAGATAATATCGGGCTAATGCCAGGTTATATATAGAAATCAGGTAGATTTCATCTTTATTTTTCTCATTTACATAAGAGGAAGCCTTTTGTACAGCCTTATACGCTTCTTCCCGGTTTTGTTCTGCTACATATAAATTAATGTAGTTGGAATACAAAATACAGAACATCCGGGCAAACGGATAATTGCTCCACTGTGCAGGGGGTTGCACCTTCATATCCCGTAATAGACACTCATAGCGTTCAAGAACAGTTCTGGTTTTATCCAGTTCATTCAGCCGCAGATAAGAAATAACCAGATAAGAGATGATCTGTATCTCATAAGTAGGATCATCACCCGATTCCCTTATCAAAGACAAACCTTTTTCAAAGGCAGTAGTCGCATCTTTATCCCTGCCTATAACGAGATAAATCATTCCCAAATATTCGTTACTGGAGATGGCTCCCCTTAAGACTCCCGTTTCATCCGAGAGGATCTGAAGGCGTACCGCCTCATTCATCGCCAATTCATATTCACCATTGATCAGATAATAGCGACAATAATAATTGAGGAAGTCAAATAGTTCATCAGGAGTATCCTTACGGACCTTCGTTACAGAGTCAAGTATCCCTCCCCAATAGAACAGACTATCCTTTTTATTCCTGTTGCAATAATAGCGTCCTAAAGAAGAGAGGGCTTCGTAATAATATTTCATTGAGTCGACATCACCGGCCAATTGCACCAATTGCTTCTGATAACTGACTTCGGCCGGTGTCTCCCGGGTCAATCGGGTCAACTTGTACAGCGACTGCAATTTGACATTTACATCGGTTGCCTTCCGGAGAACAGACAACAAACTATCCTGATCTAATTTCTTTTGATTTTCATCAACAATTACACCAGAACAGTAGGCTTTAGTCCCCCATAAAAACAGACAAAACACGATAAATATCCCTCTGTAATATATGCATTTGTTCCTCATAAAAGCGTCTCCATCTATTGATTTCCAAAGATAGATGTTTTTATAGAACGACAGCGCAATATCCGGTATTTTTTATTCCCGGATTACATATTAGATATATTCTTATTCAACAGCTTCTTTGCCTCCGCTTCCGACAGGTTCCGACGGGCAGCATAATCTTTCATCTGCTCTTCGTCGATCGAACCGATCATGAAGTATTGCGAATCGGGATGGGCAAAATAAAGACCGCTGACCGTAGCCGTTGGATACATAGCCCCGTTTTCCGTCAGCTTCACTCCGATCTGCGACATATCCAGCAGGTTATCCAACGTATAGTTGAGCAACTGATCCGGCAGCGACGGATAACCGATAGCCGGACGGATACCCTGATATTTCACCTTATATAAATCGGAGATCGGTAAGGATTCGTCCGGTGCATATCCCCAGTATTCCTTACGCACCTTTTCATGCAGGTATTCGGCCAGGGCTTCAGCCAGACGGTCGGTCAATGTTTGAAGCAACATCGAGTTGTAGGTATCTCCTTCCTCTTCCAGTTGGTTCTTCAGAGACTCGGCACCGGCACCGGCTGTTACTACAAATGCACCGGCATAATCGGTACGGCCTTCGGATACCGGCAGGAGATAATCGGCCAGCGACTTATAGATACCTTCTTCCTTCTTTGCCTGCTGACGCAATACCGGGATCGTGATATCGCCCAGGCGGATATTATCACCGTCACTGTTGGCGGGGAAAAATCCGTAGATGGCCTTGCAATACTCGGCCTTCATTTCTACCAGACGGTCGAGCAGCTTCACGGCATCCTTATACAATTGCATCGCTTCGGCAGCCTTCGCACGTTCTTCTTCCGGGAAGTCGGCCAGCCAGGATGCACGACAGCCGTCGCAACCGTGTATCTGCGTAATGGTGGCATAACGTCCGTTCAGCTTCCAGGCACTGAAGAAGAAAGTCCAGTGTATATAAGGGATGATCTCCTCCAAAGGAACGTACGGAATAACATGTATGCCCATCCGGTTCGGAACCACCGGCGTATAGGCCGACCAGTCGAGCTTCTGCGGATTGGCACGGGCTTCATCCAGCGGAACCAGCACTTCTTTCTTCTTCTCCATAGAAGCACGCAAGGCTTCATATTCTTTATTGAGATTTTCTATATAAGCATCACGGGTATCCGGATTCAGCAACTTGGCTGCGATCAACGGATTCTGCGAAGCATCGAGCACGTGAATGACAGGATAGTCGTAATGCGGCGCGATCTTAATGGCCGTATGCAGCTTAGAGGTCGTTGCCCCACCCACCATGACGGGGATAGTCAGGCCGGCTTTCTGCATTTCGTCCGTTACATGCACCATCTCTTCCAGCGAAGGCGTTATCAGTCCGGACAGGCAAACCAGATCCGGCTTTTCTTCGATAGCTGTCTTTATAATGACTTCGGCCGGAACCATCACCCCCAGGTCGATCACCTCATAATTGTTGCAGGCCAGCACGATCGATACGATATTCTTTCCGATATCGTGCACGTCGCCTTTTACGGTAGCGAAAACAACCTTTCCCGCTTTTGCCGAACCGGAAGCGGACTTCTCCGCCTCGATAGCCGGTTGCAGGATGGCAACGGCCTTTTTCATGGTACGGGCAGTCTTTACCACCTGCGGCAGGAACATTTTGCCGGCACCGAACAACTCACCGACCTTATTCATGCCACTCATCAGAGGGCCGTCGATGATATCCACGGCACGGGGATAGGCTTTCAAGGCTTCCGCCAAGTCTTCTTCCAGATGGTCGCCGATCCCTTTTATCAAGGCATATTCGAGACGCTCCTTCAACGGTTGTTCCCTCCAGGCTTCCTGTTTTTCTTCCGCTCCGCCCTGCTTTTCCACATGCAGGTTCTGAGCATACGTGATGAGTTCCTCGGCGGCTTCCGGACGACGGTACAGGATCACATCTTCCAGCAGGTTACGGAACTCCGGTTCTATATCTTCATAAAGCACGGCTGATGAAGGATTGACAATCCCCATATCCAGCCCCTTGCCGATGGCATGGTAGAGGAATACGGAATGCATCGCTTCGCGCACATAATTATTTCCACGGAAGGAGAACGACAGGTTACTGATACCGCCGCTTACTTTCGCACCGGGCAGATTCTGCTTGATCCACTCGACGGCACGAATGAAATCGAGACCGTACCCGTTATGTTCTTCCATACCGGTAGCAATAGCCAGTACATTCGGGTCGAATATAATTCCATTCGGATCGAAATCTATTTTCTCCCGGAGGAGACGGTAAGCGCGTCCGCAGACTTCCGCTTTCCGTTCGAAGGTATCGGCCTGCCCTTTCTCGTCGAAAGCCATCACGACAACAGCCGCTCCCAATTGTTTGATCCGGGCGGCATGAGCCAGAAAGGCTTCTTCCCCCTCTTTCAGGGAGATCGAGTTGACGATGCTTTTTCCCTGTACGCACATCAGGCCTTCTTCGATCACTTCCCATTTGGAAGAGTCGATCATAACAGGCACGCGGGCAATATCCGGTTCGGATGCCACCAGGTTCAGGAAAGTAGTCATTTCCTTTACCGCATCGAGCATACCGTCGTCCATATTGATATCGACTACTTGGGCACCGTCTTCCACCTGCTTGCGGGCAATGGTCAGCGCTTCTTCATAGTTCCCTTCCTTTATCAGGCGAAGGAATTTACGGGAGCCGGCTACGTTACAACGTTCGCCGATATTGATAAAGTTATTTTCTTTCTTTACTTCCAACAGCTCTAGTCCTGACAGCCACAGGCAATCGGGTTTGGCAGCCGGGACATGCGGTTTCGCCCCTTTTATCAACGCCGGATATTGGGCGATATGGGCAGGGGTCGTACCACAACAACCTCCCAGGATATTAACCAGTCCCTCTTCAATGAACGGTTTCACATGACCGGCCATCTTTTCGGGCGTTTCGTCATATGTACCGAAACTGTTCGGCAAGCCGGCATTCGGATAGGCGCTGATATAATAAGGAGCATGTTTAGCCAGTTCCGCCAGATACGGTTTCATATCGGCTGCACCGAACGAGCAGTTCAGACCGATGCTCACCAGATTGATATGCTGGACGGATGCCAGGCAGGCACCCAGTGTCTGACCGGACAATGTACGTCCTCCCTGGGCGGAAAGCGTCAGCGACAACATGATCGGCAGTTCCTTCCCTTTTTCCTTCAGGGCTGTCTCGGCAGCCTCCAATCCGGCCTTTACGTTCAGCGTGTCGAAGGTCGTTTCAAAAAGGATGATGTCTACCCCTCCGTCGATCAGGGCTTCCACCTGTTCTTTATAGGCTTGGTAGACATCTTTATAGGTGACAGCCCGGTAAGCGGGATTGCTTACGTCGGGGCTCATGGAAGCCGTCTTGTTGGTCGGGCCTACCGATCCGGCTACAAAAATAGTCCGGCCGGGATGTTCCGCCATAAACTCGTCGGCCACTTCGCGTCCCAACTTTCCGGCAGCCAGGTTTATCTCACGCACATATTCCTGCATGCCATAGTCTTCCATCGAAATGGCATTGGCATTGAAGGTGTTCGTCGCGAAGATATCCGCCCCGGCATCCAGGTACTGGCGATGAATGGATTTGATAACATCCGGACGGGTGATACACAACAGGTCGTTGTTCCCTTTCAGTTGCCCGGGAAAGTCGGAGAAACGATCGCCTCTGTAATCCTGTTCTTTCAGGTTAAATCCCTGGATCATGGTACCCATACCACCATCCAGAATCAGGATACGTTCCTGCAGGGAGCGTATAAATATTTCTTTAGTCATAGATATGTTGTTTCGTAGTGAAAAGAGAAACGGCAAGCAACTATATCTTACCGCTTGAATGCCCTGTCCATTTCCCGCTTATCGTCACGAGCCTTGATCGAGTCGCGCTTATCGTATTCCTTTTTACCTTTGGCGATAGCTACAACGACTTTGGCAAGCCCTTTTTCATTGATAAACATACGGGTAGGGATAATCGTAAAACCGCTGTTACGGGCTGCACCGTCGATCTTGCGCAACTCCTTCTTCGTAAGCAACAGCTTACGGTCGCGGCGTGCCACATGATTATTATACGTACCATAGAAATATTCGGCGACATACATGTTCTTTACCCATAATTCGCCTCTTTCCATAATACAAAAAGTATCCACCAGGCTGGCTTTTCCCAGACGGATCGATTTGATCTCCGTCCCGGTCAGCACGATCCCGGCCGTGAACGTATCGAGCAATTCGAAGTCGAATGTTGCCCGCTTGTTCTTTATCTGTATATTATTACTAATCTTTTCTTTCATCTTTCTTTATCTGTCAATAACGCAAGCCCGGCATCAACATGAAAAGTACAAATTCAATTACGGCTGGCGTCAGTAAAATAACAACGGTTGCTATACCGGCAAACTTCAGGCGTTCCTTCTCTTCCACCTGCATATAAGGGCCTGCTCCCTCCCAAACGATATAAAAGGTATAAAGTATGAAGATACGCAGGAAGAAAAATTCCGGCAACAGCATCAGGACGATATTCAACGCAAACATCAGTGACGAAGAATAACCGACAAAACGCTGGCAAAGTTTCATATCTTTCGTTCTTTTAAAGAATCCCTGCCAAAGCTCATTCAACAGATAAGCACTCAGGTAAAAACCACCGAACGATGAAACCAGGGTTTTAATGGAAGACTTCAAAGCCAGCTCTATGTCGAACTCTTTCCGCGTAAACAATACACCCAGAAATGCAGCCGCAGTAACCAGCCCGATTAACGGGTACACGAATTTTGATAAGAATTCGTCACCCTTCTCTTCTTTCTTTGTCAGCATCTCCCACGCCTTCCCCGGCTGGGAAATGATAGCTATTACCCACTTTAATATCTCTTTATACATCTCTCCGTTTTCTATTCAAATGACAAAAGTATAAAAATAAGGGATATAAATAGTTATACAAAACCTTTTATCATTAATAACGGTATCCTCCCCCTTACCGTAAACTTCTATTTTTACCCGTATCCCTCTTATTCTTCAGTTCCGTTTTCCAAATCATAATTCAACTCCAATACAGACCATTCAACGGCAGTCGTGTCTTTATTGGGTTTTGCCACATAATTGACAGCAATAGTAAGCGTCTTCGACTGATTGGCTGTTTCCATCTCCAAAGCTTTATTGAAAAAGCTTTCGATATCGAATGCTTCCGTATGAGGCACCAATGTCGAGTCTGCATCTGCCGGAATCTCCGACTTCCGGATAGCGCGCAAATACAGGTTGTATGTACGAAAACCATCTGTCGTCTTATACAAATTAACACTATCATAATGCATTACAAAACTATCCCGCTGGCTTTCCGGCTCATTGAGCTGCGGCCAGAGGAAAAGACGTCCCTTGATATAAGGTGTACGCGTCCCGATCTTTGCTATATATTGTTCGTCTGTCAACAGAGTATCCGATGGGACAGTTCCTTCCACTGTCCACAAAGGGACTTCCGTTGGCTCACCGAGCAATTCAACCGACAAGCTGTCTGTCTTTTGTAATTCAGGATTGGAAGTATCAAAAGAATATTGCACCATAAAACAGTCGCCCGCATCCGCACGCAAAGAGTTTATGCTGGAAGAATAGATCAGACGACCACCACTCAGAACAAGTCCCCTGGATGGACGAACCTGATAAACAGCTTCCTGCTCCCCTACAGTTATCCGGGTATTGGAATCACCCAGACAGGATGATAGCATGATAAAACAAACCGCAAATACCCAATATAAATCTTTCTTTCTCATTTCACATTTCATCTGTTAATCATTTATGCCTTACAAGACTCCACACAAAGGGATCGTACAAAGGTAGTAAAAAAGAAAACACAATAAACAAGAAAACCGGGAACCTTTGCAAAAACAAAGAAACCCGATTCACTTCCCGTACCGAAAACGGTACCAGGACAGTAGTGCCAGTCCCAATAACACTACTATGCTAAGAATACTAGCACAGTAGTATCAAGACAGTTTACACTACTATGTAAAAGTATGATTTTTAAATCATATCCGAATAATAAGCTTTCGGCAAACGGCGGCAGTTATACTGGGAAGCCATCACTTCACCGTAAGCACCGGCAGAACGCAAAGCGATCAGGTCGCCGCGATGTGCCTTGTTCAGTTCGACATCTTTACCGAATACATCGGATGATTCGCAGATAGGGCCCACCACATCGTAAAGCTCCACTTCCTCATCACTGGAGATATTTTCGATCCGGTGATACGCGTCATACATAGCCGGACGGATCAGTTCGGTAAAACCTGCGTCGAGGATAGCAAATTTCTTCGTCTCGCCAATCTTCACATACAGCACCTGTGAGATCAGTGTACCGCACTGTGCCACCACCGAACGGCCCGGTTCGAAGTGAACCTCTTGTCCGGGACGGACTTTCAGCAGCTTGTTGAATACCGCGAAATAATTATCGAAAGCAGGAATAGGCAGATGGTTCGGATGATAATAATCGATACCCAGACCGCCACCGAAGTTCAGATTTTCAATAGTGATACCACGGGCTTCCAGTTCTTCCTGTATCTCATTCACACGGATCACCAGGTTACGGAATGAAGACATATCCGTGATCTGTGAACCGATATGGCAATGAATACCGATCAGCTTCACGTTCTTCAGTTTTGAAAGATTATCCAATACTTCCCCGAGCTGGCTCAGATTGATACCGAATTTATTTTCTTTCATACCGGTCGTGATCTTGGCATGTGTATGCGCATCTACTTCCGGGTTGATACGGAGAGCCACAGCGGCTACTTTATTCTTTGCGGCTGCCAGTTCGTTCAGGATATCAAGCTCGACGGCAGACTCGACGTTGAAGCAGAAGATATCGTTATCCAGTCCCAGGTTGATTTCCCAGTCGGCTTTACCGACACCGGCAAATACGATCTTACCAGAAGGGAAACCGGCATCCAGAGCGGCCTGTACTTCGCCACCGCTCACACAGTCGGCGCCCAGTCCGTTTTCGGCTATAATAGAAAGGATACGCGGATTGGCATTTGCTTTCACGGCATAATGTACATGGTAATTGTACTTGCCGGCTTCCGTTTTTACCATATCCAGGGTGTCCTGCAATAATTTCACATCATAATAATAAAAAGGCGTAGGAAGTGCCTTCAGTTTATCTATCGGGAATGTTCCTTTGAGCATATTATTATATATTATATAAATTAAAGAAGGGCAGTCTGAATAGGCTGCCCTCGGATTATTTAGTTGTTAAATAAATGATCGCTTAACGCCTGTAGCGCTTTTACCTTATCAGTGGCCTTCACCAAAAGCGAAACGTTGTAGTTGCTTCCGCCGTATGAGATCATACGAACCGGCACGTCTTTCATCGCCTGTACGATACGGGCTTCGAAACCAACGTTATCCCATTCCAGGTCGCCTACCACACAGACAATCACCATGTTTTCATCTACGGTAACTGTTCCGTACTTCTTCAGGTCGTCTACAATTTCTTCCAGATGCTTACGGTTGTCGATCGTTACGGAAACACCCACTTCAGAAGTGGTAACCATATCGATCGGAGTCTGGTAGTTTTCGAAGATTTCGAATACCTTACGCAGGAAACCGGTAGCCAGCAGCATACGGCCGCTCTTTATCTTAATGGAAATGATATTGTCTTTTGCCGCAACAGCCTTGATCTTTCCTTTTTCCGTTTCGTTGGAGATCAACGTACCGGGAGCTTCCGGCTGCATGGTGTTGAGCAGACGAACCGGGATATTGTTCAACTTGGCCGGCAGGATACAAGTCGGGTGCAGGATCTTGGCACCGAAGTAAGCCAATTCCGCTGCTTCTTCGAAATGCAGGTTACGAACGGGTGATGTCTTGTCGACAATACGCGGATCGTTGTTATGCATACCGTCGATATCTGTCCAGATTTGGATTTCTTCTGCATTGAGAGCTGCACCGATCAGAGAAGCGCTATAATCGCTACCGCCACGTTGCAGGTTATCGATCTCACCGTAAGCGTTACGACAGATATATCCCTGGGTGATGTACAGTTCCGCGTCCTTATGTTCGTTCAGTAATTTGCTTAAACGTTCCTTGATATATACAGGATCCGGTTCAGCATTTTTATCCGTACGCATATATTCGAGTGCAGGAAGCAGGACAGACTTAACGCCTGTTTCATTCAGATACAGGTTCATCATGCCGGTAGAGATCAATTCTCCCTGTGCCAATACGACTTTTTCCTCAAACAAGGTGAAAAGGTCTTTCGTAAAGGTGCGGATATAGTCGAAATGAGATTTTACAAGTTCTTTGGCCTTCTGCTTATATTCGTCGGTGCTATACAGTTCTTCGATATGTCCGTAATACTTCTGTGCAAGCTTATTGATGATCTCGTTTGCACCATCCGGATTTTTCTTGTACAGGTAGTCGGATATTTCAACCAACGAGTTGGTTGTACCAGACATGGCAGACAACACCACGATGTTACGGTCGCCTGAGCAAATGAGCTTTGCTACCTCTTTCATTCTCTGTGCAGATCCCACAGAAGTACCGCCAAACTTTAAAACTTTCATTTTCTTTTCCTATGATTAAATTGTTTGTTCCTTGCTTTTTGCGTGTGCAAAGTTACATAAAAAATTATTCTCCCACATCACCCAGACAGGCATTCTCACATTTAACTATACGGGCCGGATAATTATGTACCAGTGTATAGTTATGTGTGGTCATTATCACGGCCGTACCTTTCTGGCAGATATCATGCAGAAGCTGCACGATCTGACCGCTTGTTTCCGGGTCGAGGTTGCCTGTCGGCTCGTCGGCCAGTATCAGCTTCGGATCGTTCAGAAGCGCCCTTGCTATGACGATACGCTGTTGTTCGCCACCCGATAGTTCGTGCGGCATCTTGTATCCTTTGTTATGCATCCCGACCTGATGGAGCACATCGTCGATGCGCTCTTTTATCTCGCTCTTCTTTTTCCATCCGGTAGCCCGCAGGACGAACTCCAGATTACGGATCACCGAACGGTCGGTCAGCAACTGGAAATCCTGAAAGACAATCCCCAGCTTACGGCGGAGATAGGGTATATCTTTCCGCTTCATCTTACAAAGATTATAGTCGAGCAGCCAGGCTTCTCCCCGGCCGATCGGGATTTCGCAATACAATGATTTCAACAGACTGCTCTTTCCGGAACCGACTTTTCCGATGACATAGACGAACTCTCCGTTACGAAGGGTAAAAGAGGCGTTATGGAGTATGACATTTTCGTCGCGGCAGATCTCCACATCTTCCAGTTTGAGCAGTATTGTATCTTCCATAGTAATTATGCTTTATGTCTTTTCTTTAATTCGCGTGCCAGATCCTCCAGACGAAGGCCTTTGCTTGTAAGTAATACGATCAGGTGATAAACCAGGTCGGATGCTTCATAAATAAAGCCGTCCTCTGTTCCGTTGGTCGCTTCGATCACTGTTTCGACAGCTTCTTCGCCTACTTTCTGAGCCATACGGTTCACTCCCTTCAGGAACAGGGAAGTAGTGTAAGAGCCTTCCGGCATCTCCTGGCGGCGCTGCTCGATAAAGTCCTGCAGATATTTCAGGAACATGATATCCTCGATGTTCTTTTCACCGAAACAGGTATCGGCACCTGTATGGCAAACCGGACCGGCCGGAATAGCCTTGATCAGGATCGTATCGTTATCGCAATCCACCATCATACTTACCACCTGCAGGGTATTACCGCTGGTTTCCCCTTTCATCCACAAACGATTCTTGGTGCGGCTGAAGAAAGTCACCTTTCCGGTTTCTCTTGTTTCCTCATAGGCTTCTTCATTCATAAAGCCCAGCATCAATACTTTGTTGGTATTGTTATCCTGAACGATTGCCGGGATAAGCCCGCCCATTTTTTCAAAATCTAATTTCATCTTATTCTTGTAATTATATTCTTACATTGATTCCTTCCGTATGAAGGTATTGCTTTAAATCGGATATGCCTATTTCGCCGAAGTGAAACACGCTGGCTGCTAATGCGGCATCCGCTTTCCCTTCAGCAAAGGTATCACGGAAGTGGTTCATCTTTCCGGCTCCCCCGGAAGCAATGACCGGGATATGCAGGTTGTCGGCCAATACGGATAATGCTTCATTCGCATATCCGTCTTTCACGCCGTCGTGTGTCATACTGGTAAACAGTATCTCACCGGCTCCACGGCTTTCCGCTTCGGTAGCCCACTGGTACAAATGTTTATCCGTTGGGATACGTCCCCCGTTCAAATAACAGATCCAGTCGCCGTTTTCGTTGTTCGCATCGATGGCCACAACGCATACCTGGCTTCCGAAGTTCTTCGCGATCTCCTCGATCAGCGAAGGATTACGCAACGCAGCCGAGTTGATCGAAACCTTATCGGCTCCGGCGCTCAACAGACGATCTACGTCTTTCAGTTCATTGATCCCGCCTCCTACCGTAAACGGAATACTGATATTTGCCGCTACTTTCTTCACCAGTTCCGTAAATGTCTTACGTCCCTCGTGCGAAGCGGTTATGTCCAGGTAGACAAGCTCATCGGCTCCCTCCCGGCTATATTGCGCCCCCAGCTCCACAGGATCTCCTGCATCGCGAAAGTTCACAAAATTTATTCCTTTTACTGTTTTTCCATCTTTAATATCCAGACAGGGTACTATTCTCTTCGCCAACATACTTTGATCTCCCTTAATTATCAGGTAAAACGAAGCAGATCTTTCAAATCGATCTTTCCTTCGTATATCGCTTTGCCGAAAATAACCGCCGGTATTCCCGCCTCAGCCAGTTTTTCTATATCCTCAATAGAACTGACCCCGCCGCTGGCTATGATATATATAAAAGGTAATGCATCCCGTATTTCCTTATACAATTCGATAGCTGGCCCTTGCAACATTCCATCCCGGCTGATATCCGTACAGATCACTTTTGTGATGCCTTTGTCGTAATACCCCTCGATGAAAGGAATCAGTTCCTCATTAGTTGTTTCTTCCCATCCGCTGATCGCTATTTTTTTATCTTTGGCGTCAGCGCCTAATATAATCTTCTCGCTTCCGAACTTAGTGATCCATGAAGTGAACACTTCGGGATTCTTTACGGCGATACTACCGCCCGTCACCATCTGCGCCCCGCTTTCGAAAGCGATCTCCAGATCGTCTTCCTGCTTCAATCCGCCGCCGAAATCAATCACCAGCGAAGTGCGCGTAGCCAGCCGTTCCAGTATACGGTAGTTAATGATCCGTCCCTGACGTGCCCCATCCAGGTCTACCACATGCAGACGACGGATACCATGTGCTTCGAACATCTTCGCCACTTCGAGCGGATCTTCATTATACACTTTCTTTGTGTCGTAATCACCTTGCGTAAGACGTACACATTTTCCGTCAATCAAATCTATAGCTGGAATAAGCTCGATCATATATCTTTATAGTTTTAGAAAGTTCTTTAGAATTACTTCACCGACAGAACCACTCTTTTCCGGATGAAACTGCGTTGCATAAAAGTTATCCTTATGCAGCGAAGCGCTGAACGGAAGAATATAATTAGTGGTTGCAGCCGTATACTCGTTCACCGGTACATAATAACTATGTACGAAGTAAACAAATTTGTTCTCTAATTGTGCGGTAAATAAACCGTCTTTAACTTGCATGATCGTGTTCCATCCCATGTGGGGCACCTTATCCTCATGACGGTGAGGGATGAACCGCTTCACTTCCGTATCAAAAATTCCCAGGCATTCTGCATCTCCTTCTTCAGAATGACGACACATTAACTGCATACCCAGACAAATACCCAGTACGGGTTGTTTCAGGTCCCTGATAACAGCATCCATTTTATGTTCTTTCAGATAAGCCATAGTGGTCTGTGCTTCCCCTACTCCCGGGAAGATCACCTTATCTGCTTTACTTAATATTTCCGGGTCCGCTGTAATCACAGGACTTACGCCCAATCGCTTCAGTGCATAACTCACTGAGTAGATATTTCCGGCATTATACTTAATAATGGCGACGTCCATTTTCTTTCTCCGTTTTCTTTTTTATATTGAGTTGCAAAAGTAACAAATTATCATAACATATCACTGTATGGTTTATGAAAAGTTGCCAAACAGTGTAGATTTGTGACAAACCTGTTTTAATTCGCCCCTTCGAGGACTCTGGTATCTTTGAAAAGAGTCGAAAAAAATCTTACTTCTTAACCTGCTGCATATCAGCCATGATCTAAAAAAACATACATTTTCTTTCTCTGAAGTATTGCAAGATTAAAAATAATACTTACCTTTGCACCGCAATCGAGAGAGATTGATAATAAAAAGAGGTTCGGTAGTTCAGTTGGTTAGAATACATGCCTGTCACGCATGGGGTCGCGGGTTCGAGTCCCGTCCGGACCGCCTCTTTTGAATAATGTTTTGTCTTTTTATTTTATTTGGTTCGGTAGTTCAGTTGGTTAGAATACATGCCTGTCACGCATGGGGTCGCGGGTTCGAGTCCCGTCCGGACCGCTTTCGAAGAAAGCAAAATAAAGTAAAGCTCTGTAATTTAGTAATTACAGAGCTTTTTCTTTTAGTGTCTGCTCTATATCCTTATTGCTCTGGATATAGAGCAGACATTATAATAAAGAAACAGTGCCAACAATGGCACTGTTTCTTTATTATCCGAATATCCATTTTGAAGCCTTAGGAATCAGTCGGTAGAAAAGTGCGACAAACGCCCACGATATAGCAAATACCATGACTGCCGTTACCGGTATCTTTATCGAAACGGGTATGGATAACGCATTGGCAATAGCATAACCAAGCCCGACAACAAAATAATGTACCAAATAAATTCCGAGTCCGCATTTGGTGATATTCGCAAATAGGGCTATATATTTTGCGGAGCTGAATTTCACTTGACGAACCAATAGAAACAGCGCAACAGTCATCAGTGCCACATTAGGGGAACAGTACAAAAAGAAAAGCTCCATCTCCTGCTCCGTACAGTCGGGATTCGCAGTCATAAATTTGAAGCCGATATAAGTGACTACATAACCTATGGCAAATAAGGTGAGCGCAACCGCAATTGTTTTACTCCAGCTCCATGGCTTCACGTCTTTTGTCAGATAATACCCTAGCAGCAAATAGCCGTTAAATCCTGCAAAGTAGTAGAATGTCCCAAATGTATTCCACGCACTAAGCCCGAATAGCTCGTGCGAAAAGAAAGTGTAAGCATAAGGCATAAAGAGAGTAACCGCCCAAATGGAAAGGAATATCTTTTTTTGCGAAACAGTCGCTTTCTCGACCCAAGCCGAGAAGAAGGGCATATACAAATAGAGCCCGATGAGCATATACAAATACCACATCGGCACGGCGTAGACATTAAATTGAAATGGGATGAGCGCAATGTTTTTCATCGCGTCACTGAATGATTGTGAGGCATCGGATGAAGCATACGCAAATACATCCGAGATAATCGTCGGTGACAATCCCAACAGACCGGTTACCCACGGGAAAAGATTGTACAAGACAGACCATATCAGAAAAGGCACTGCAATTCTAAAAAGCCGTTTTTTGTAGAAGTCACCTATGGATAGATTCACGGGTAATAGCAACAATCCTGTAATCATAACAAACAACGGAACACAAGGGCGGAGAAATGAACCGTAAAGAGACCCCCAAAAATTGAATTCTGGATTGGAACGAGCTTCGGCTGAGACATTAAAAGGGTCGGAACAGTGAATGCAAATCACCATAAAGATGGCGATAAATCGAAGAACATCCACCCAAACGATTCTGGATGGTTGGATTAAGTGAGTTTTTTGCGACATATCTTTGTTACTTATGTGAAAATATCCACAAAGGTACAAAATTGCCTTTCGCGACTTTTTTAACTACTTAAAGAAAACGTATTCATTTCCTTAATGCACACAATGTGACATGTGACATTCCAAGATAAGAAGCGATGTAGCCTAAATTGACACGCTGAATCAGATCCGGGTTTTTCTCCACGAAATCTTTGTAACGTTCCTCTGCCGACATATACAGGCGATAAATGAGCCTTCTTTCCATCTCGACAAACGCTTTTTGGTGCAATATGCGCAACCAATTTGCAATGTCGGCATCACTTGAACACAGGTTTTCGAGTTTCGCTATCGGAATATAGTAGAACAGGGAGTTTTCAAGCACTTGTACCGCTTCGTTTTCGTACCCTGGGGTTTTACCGTAAAAGCTATTTGTCGAATAGATTAGATCACCCTCTTTGCTAAACCAGGAAGTAACCTCCTTGCCTTCAACCAGATTATATGCGCGAGCGATACCTTTTTCAATGAAATAGACATTCGTGTCTTTTTTATCAGGAGCAATTAGTATTGTCTTTTTCGATATGTTGATAGGGTGCAAACAAGAGGTTAACTTTTCGATAGCATTTTCACTAACATTGAAAGTTTGCTTTATTGAGCTAATGATTCTGTCCATAGTATATATAACTGCCTAATATATAGCACAAAGGTATAAAAATAAGATTTTATTTTTATAGCAGAGCTACACCTTAAATTTTTTCGTTCTTTCCAATATATAATCCTAATTTTATTTCTTAAGTATTCTCATTAAGCTGGCAGCATCCTGCAATAAATTCACCGTCTCAAAATGTCCTTTATAAAACACAGCCCAGTTGTTGAATACGCAAGGTAGCTCCTTGGCTTTTTGTAGTGTATCCACCAGGATGAAAGATACAGGAACATCATTCATTTCACAATACTGTCTGACAATATCAATTTTTTGATCGATATAAGGACACTGCATATCATAATAAATTGTCAGCTCTTTGCTTTCAATGACTTCTTTCTTAGCATTTTGCGCGAACTTCGGCATTGTGCCGTCAAAAGAAAGCGCAAGCAATTCATATCCGCTATCGGTTACATCAACAACCTCAAACCCGAACTTCTTTGCAAACGACTGGTCAGAAAGCCAGGATTTTTGTTTTTTTGCCCCGAGCATACAGATACCGGATTTACCCTTTTCTTTAGCATCGACTATACAATACTCCATCAGTGCCCGCCCATATCCTTTTCCTTTATAATTACCCAAAGTCCATAAACAATAGAGGTAATAATAGTTATCACCTATTATGGGAACCCAGGCTGTTTCCAAAGGAGCATACTCGATAAAAACCGTCGCTTTTTCATTTAACTTTCTAAAGACATGACCTTCACTCAGTCGATCAGAAAGCCATTGACGTTTTGCCTCAACACCGGGATGAGGCTTTTTAGTACGGATAATGCAACACAAATGCTCATCTGCCAGGTTCTCCGCTGTTAAGTTAATAAAATCAGTATCCATATGTATCTTCGCTTCAGAAGTGTAAATGTAGTAAATTTATACGGATTCTACCATTTACCTCAAAAAACATACAATTCGTCAATCTTATTTGAAACCAGCTTCTCCACCTCATAGCTTTGCCGATAGATTATTAAACGACAAAAAATATGAAAACGAGAAAGATTATTCAGATACTGCTTTTATGTTTACTGACTTATCCTTTATATGCACAGCAAGCAGAAATCAAAGTTTCCGGTAAAGTGACAGATGTCAATAATGAAACTTTGGAAGGAGTTACCATTTTACTTAAAAGTTTTATTGACTCCACCTATATTAGCGGAACCATTACAGATACTTGCGGAGTATTTGTTCTTCCTAAGGTGAAACCGGATAAATACCTGTTAGAGTTTTCAATGCTGGGATATAAAAAACAATACATTACAATACAAACAAAAGAGAGTCAGGCCCTTCCTTATGTCATAATGGAAGAGGATGCTCAACTACTTTCAGCTATAACAATAACCGGTATGCGCAAACTGATGACGATGAAACCCGGAACGACCTCTTTCGATATGGACGCAATGGTACTCGGCTCTCAGGGTAACGTACTGGATGCATTAAGAAGCCTCCCCGGGGTAATGGTAAATGAAGATGGCAGTGTGATCCTGAACGGACAGAGCGGCATTCAGGTACTGGTCAATGGAAAAAGTACTTACCTGAGCGGAGACAAGCTGGTCAATTATCTACGCTCAATGCCTGTTTCATCCATAAAAAACATCGATCTGATTACCAGCCCTTCCGCCAAATATGATGCTGCCGGAAAAACAGGGCTGATCGATATCCGGACACAAAAGGTTACCGTTGAAGGCTGGACAGCCCAGGCTAATACAAGCTATCAGCAATCAGCCGATGGCAAATGGAACGTCGGAGGACGCTTGACCTACCAAAAGAATAAACTAGGACTTTTCCTCGATTATTCTCATTACCAGGGAAAATATAAATCGACACTGGATATCTTCCGCGAATACAATCTGCAAAATACAACATCCTCTCCCATGATGAACATCAACCAGAATTCAAGAATGAAAGACCATAACCGGGGAGACTGGGCTCGCCTGGGAATGAACTACGATATAAACGACAACTTCTCTTTTGAGGTATCCACCAACGGGACACTTTTTACTAAGCGCATACCCGGCAGCACCGATACATACATTCAAAAAGCCAACAGCCCTGTCGATTCTTCCCTTCATACCCAAAGCCGGACTTATACCAAACAACGGGCTATTTCCGGTGGTCTTCTTCTTAACTACAAAAACGACAAGGATCAGACAGCCGACTTTTCATTTGATTATCTGCTGCATGAGCATAAACAAACGCTCTCCATGTTGAACGAAATGAGAAACCCGGAAGAACAGATATTAAGCAGAGACACATTAAAAGGCGATATGAGCAGTAACATACGCATGTATTCCGCACAAGCCAACTGGGGTATGCCTTTACCGGCTGAATTCAAGTTCTATTCCGGACTGAAGTTCACCTGGGTAGACCTGGATAACAGTGCATTATATGCAAACCTAAGAACCGGGCAATGGCTCCCCAACAACAGCCTGAGTAACATGTATAAATACAATGAGAATATCAATGCCGCCTATATCCAGGTAAACGGACTGGTCGGAACATTCAGCCTGGAAGCAGGTTTACGCCTGGAACAAACCCGTATCAGCGGAACGCAATATTCACCGGACATAAACCGGAACGACTCTTCCTATACGGACAACTATATCCACCTGTTTCCATCCCTGACCGTGCAATATAATATTCCGGAAACAGACAACAGTATCTCCTTTTTATACAATAAAAGGATCATCCGTCCCAACTATGGCGACCTGAGTCCGTTTAATTATATATGGGATGATTATACCCGTTCAACCGGCAATCCCAACCTGAAAGCCGAACTTACGGATAACATAGAACTTGCCTATATTCACAGGAAAATGTACCGCGCAACCCTGTTTTTCTCATATACCCAAGCCCCCATCATGCAGAATATTGAAATAATGGAAGACAATGTCGCTGTCGTCTATCCGGAGAACTTTAAAAATAACTCAAGGATAGGGCTCCGACTGGATGCAGGCGACCTGATCAGAAAAAGGTGGTGGAGAATGAGTGCTAATGCCACCCTGTTTTATAGCTTATATAAGTGGAGAGATACCGGAAAAACCATTGAAAAGAAACTGTTCACCCCATCTATCAGCATCAACAACCAGTTCATACTTCCTGCCGGGCTGAATGCCGAGATATCCGGTTTTTACAACGGACGTATGGCATTCGGACAAGCCACTGTCAATCCCCACTGGTCTGTATCGATGGCAATACAGAAAAAAGTCTGGGATGATAAACTCACACTCCGTTTATACGCCAACGACTTGTTCCAAACGAACAGACAAGATCTTGACCTCGATCTGTCCGGGAATATCGGCAAGGCATCCACCAAACAGTTCAACGATTATCGCTGTATCGGTATCTCCGTCTCAATTAATTTAAAACAAGGCAAACAATCTAAAAAAAGTAGCCGCGATACAAGCATAGATCAAAGTAAAAGAATAAATTTATAGTTTGAAATCAGTTATGAAAATAAAATACAACATCCTGAGTCCGTTGCTTATGACCATGCTGGCAATCTGCTGCTTGTGGATTGTCACGGACATGGCCTATGGAGTACGTATGTGGGAACTAGGTGCATCAGCCTGGTTCGACCGCATAAAGGCTCTCGCCCTCATAATGATAAATATTATCCTGGCCTCCCTGTTCTTCAATAGCCTGGCCACTATTTTCTTCGACAGAAATAAAGAAAACAAACTTCTTCCGAAAATAATAGAATATTTCTGGGTGATCCTGTTTATCATTGTCACACTCAATATCAGTCTGTACGTAATAATTATTTTCATTAATGAGACGACTTACCGCTGGGGAGAAGCCTTACTGATCAATGCCACAGCCCTACCCATATTCCTTTTTTATTATACTTCGATCAGAAATACAATCCTAAACAAGCATTACACAGAAAAGATCATCCAGTTGGAGAAATTAAAAGTCGATCAACTGGATGCAGAACTGAAACTATTACGATCACAGTATCATCCGCATTTTCTATTTAATGCCCTGAATACTGTCTATTTTCAGATCGATGAAGAAAATGAGGCTGCTATCGAATCGATCGAACTGCTTTCCGACCTGCTCCGTTACCAACTATACGATATAAATACGAAAGTGACGATCAAACAGGAAGTCGATTACTTACAAACTTATATACAATTTCAGCTGCTCCGTATGACGGAACGACTGAAATTTGAATCATCTTTCGATATGAATCTGAAAGATCAAAAAATACATCCGCTACTATTTCAGCCTTTATTGGAAAATGCCTTTAAATATGTAGGAGGAGATTACCTGATACAAGTTCAAATGCAACAAAAAGATTCAACTGTTCATTTTATGGCTAGAAACACCATTATACCTGACACTGACAAAAAAGAAAAATCCGGTATAGGTATCGAGAACCTCAGAAAAAGATTGAATCTACTTTATCCCGGTAAGCACCGATTAGATATTACAAACGACGGAACTTATTTCACCGTTAATTTATTCATCGATTTATCAGAATAATATGGAAATAAAATGCATTATAACAGACGATGAACCTATCGCCCGGAAAGGTTTGAAGCGATATATCAACAAAGTTGATTTTCTGACAATAGCCGGAGAATGCGAGGATGCGGTACAACTCAATAACATGCTCAAGACTGTTCATGCAGACTTGCTTTTCCTCGACATCGAAATGCCTCATCTGTCGGGACTGGATCTTTTAGCCGATCTGCAGAATCCACCCCATGTAATCATCACCTCAGCCTACGAGCAATATGCCCTGAAAGGATACGAGTTCGATGTAGTGGATTATCTGCTGAAACCTATCCCCTTTTCCCGCTTCCTGAAAGCTGTCAACAAAGTACATACAATGATAGAATCCGAATCGAAAAAAGAGGAGGATATATATATCTTTATAAAAACAGAGAAACAGCTAAAAAAAATCTATCTCAAAGAAATACTCTTCATTGAGAGCATGGAGAATTACATTATCATCCATACACCAACTACCAAAGATACAGCCAGCATCCGGTTGAAATCCATACTCGACACGCTTCCGGCAACTTCCTTTATGCAGGTGCACCGTTCATTCATTGTAAACCTATCCCACATACAGGCTATCGAAGGAAATCAGTTAGTTATCGGAGAACATAAAATTCCGGTATCACGCCCGATGCGGGAAGAGGTGTACAAAGCGATTATCAATAATCAGTTGATTACAAAATAACCATAGGTTCATTCTTTTGTTTCTGTCAACCACGCCACCTTTTGCTCGGATTCATGCGGGCGACCGATTATATCCGCATAAAGCTCCGGACGACGGGCATTCCGATAACGATAACCTCCGGCTTGTTTTAATTTATCAGGGGTGGCTGTAGCAATTACGAAATCATCTCCCAACTTACGGCATTCCGCCAATATATCACCAAAAGGATCCAGAATCATTGAACAACCGTTTTTAACTTCATTATAGTCACGTCCGATCGGGTTGGAGAACACCACATACACGGCATTGTCGTAAGCTCTGGCGGGAAGCCATTTCATCAGCCAGGCACGACCTTTCAAACCATCAAACTCCTGCCGCAAACTCGTAGGGTCAATCTCTCGGTTTTCCCACAACTTCATATCTACCAAACCTGCACCGGGGCGTGGAGATGGCGTACACATCGTCACATGAGGCATAAATATAATATCCGCTCCCAACAAAGCCGTGGCACGAACATTCTCAACAATATTATTATCATAGCAGATCAATATACCACATTTCCACCCTTTGATCTCAAACAATACATATTGATCGCCCGGTAAAATATTTGGATTGATAAACGGATGCAATTTTCGGTACTTCGCTTTCAATCCATTGCCATCCACACAAACTTGCGCTTTATAGATACGATCCTCCTCTCTCTCAAAGAATCCGGCTAACAAGGTGACACCAAATTCTTTAGCGATAGCAATTAGTGCTTGCGTGCTTTCCCCTGCAGGAATCGGTTCAGCAATAGCCAACAATTCCTCACGAGACAAATCCTTGGCAAACGTATATCCGCACACCGAGCATTCGTGAAAAGCCACCACGTCCGCACCTTCAGCCGAAGCTTTCCGACACATCTCCCGGATAACGGAAAGGTTATACACTTTGTCATTATCCCGTGTCTCAAACTGCACGGTAGCGATTTTCAATAATTCCATTAATATGTTGATTTATTAGGTTTACATATTATTCAATAGAGTCGTAAAGATAACAATTATCTTTTTCCCCAACCCGATTTCAGTAATAAGTTAATTACAAAACAGCTCGTTTAATTTTTAGCTTACCGGATCTTGATATAACCACAGTATCACCGGCAAAAGCATCCCCCTGATAAACATCGTTCAGATATATTCGATTATCTCTTTCTTTGAAAGTATAAGGCCCCGATTGGAAAGTGTCTCCACTGTCATCTGTAAATCCACTAATAGATTGGGGAGTTACGAAAACAATATCTTTGTATATCAAAGATGCTTTCATTCTATATGGCTTAACAATAAGCGACTTTTTAGTAAACAGGTTTCCCTTTTTAAATATTATCGTATCGTTTTCCTGTACATGGCCAACAAAAGCATTGTTCAGAAACAAAAATCCTTTATGCTCTTTGATCAAATCCTTCCCTGCCCTGATAAAAACGGTATCATTATTTATATAACTTCCATAACCGGGGAGTCCGCGGGGAAGCTGTATCTCAAACCCTCCGGTATTGTCTGTTACAAAATTCATTTTCATCATTTGCTGTGCATTACATTTGGTGCCGACTGTATACAAACTAAAACCTATAGCCAGACATACCGTTGTTAAAACTGATAATTTTGCCATTGTGTGTACTTTTAAGTTAAACAAATCTTTCAAAACAGATTTGAATGACAAATGAACCGGGAGTTCAGCTTTACCGACTTCCTGAACCTCCGGAGCAGCTAACAAGTCACAATCCAACGCAGTAGCAATTAGCCTCAATGTATAACTTCTTGGCACTACTTTTCCTGACTCGATACGTTGCAAAGTTCGGACACTAATATTACATTTACTTACCAGTTCCTCTTGGGTTAACCCTTTTGTTTCCCGAAGCCCTGCAATGTACTTACCTAATTCCGGTTGTTTCATCTTCATTCAAATTTTCGACAAGATTATGCATAACTCAAACTTTCAACAAATAAAGCAGCAAACTTTCACCCGACATTTACCCGACATTTGGCTACAGCACAGTATATTCATACAAAGTTAATAAAACATCGTATAATAATAATGATATAATACAAATAACCTTAAAAGCCCATTCAAATCAATACAAAATTCATTGTAATACAATTATCATATATATATTTGCACACAACCTATTTTATAGAGGCCATGAAGAATATAACCGGATTGCTATTGCTATTATTGCCTGTTTTTTGTCTGATATCATGTAGCAATGATAATGACGAAGAACTAATTGAGAAAAAGAGTTACGAACTAAGTTCTATCCAATGGACTTTACGGGAAGGTGACGGAGAAGAATTCTTCGAGATAAAAATTCCTGAACGGATTTTCCAAAACACTGGAGACGAGATTATGTGGATAACAGTTCATTCTCATGGCTATATTGATGAAACATCTCTATTCCATATTGAAGATAAAGTGCTCACTGATTTATCAGAAGATGATTCCACTATTATTTCTATACCTGATATGACAGAAATATTATCTTCAAACTTCAAATATTTAGTCGGAGGACGACAAGCACCTTTTCAAACAGAAGAGTCAGTACTTACTCCTAACAGAACCATAGAAGATCGCACTTCATTAGCTCCTCACTGTGAACTACACTACTATACCACCATTAAAATAAAAAAAATAATAGCAACATACAAAGCACTTCTTACAGAAAAAGGGGGAGCAAGCAGTTATGAAGCAGAAGGTAAATGGGAGGGCCAATTTTTTGCTGGATCAACTGAACATTATACTATTAATGAGATAAAATGACAGTTTCTATAAAGAGACTTACAACTATTGAAGTATTGTCGTTTGGCATCAGCACTTAAATGTTTTTTGTGTGGATAATATAGTGCACTAACATATAGATCACCATTTCTAACAAATGCATTCAATATGAGATAAAAAATGCACTATTCAAAACAACACACTCAAACAAATCCTACCAAACAGCCAGTTTTTCGGCCTTTCCCGGGTAAACTTCACACGAAGTCCGAGCTGATTGCGATTACCTCCGAGGTAAATGGCAGTCAAGTCCGAGGTAATTCAAATTAGGTCTGAGACAATTCGAACCAAGTCCGAGGTAGTTGGGATCAGCTGCCGGATAATTCAGAGAAATTCGGTTTATAACTCATTTTTTCTCTTCAAACCTCATCCTCTAAACAAAATCAGAGCTTCTTTTATCGTGGAAGCGTTGCAGGACATACACTTTTTGGGTTGACATTTTCATTGTAGAAAGAACCGGAAAATATCCACTCTGCTAATTACCTCCGGAGACAATCCCGACAAGCAATCAACATTCGATAATTCACGCCCGATTCTTTACAAAATGTCAATTAACAACTGCTGCTCCCTGCCATATTTATAAACAGTCTCCCACATCCCTACGTACAGGATATCCTCAGTAAGCAATAATAACAAAATGACATTTTGATAAATTCAAGTTCACTTGATCGACAAAAGTATTTTATATCCTCCAATCACTCAGATTAATGAACAAGCACTACAACGTAACTGTTATAAATAAAAATAGAAACTATAATTTACGACCAACATAAATACGAACAATATGGAAACTTTCAAAGATATTATAAACGGGGACAAACCTGTATTGGTAGACTTTTTCGCAACTTGGTGCGGGCCTTGTAAAGTGATGAGCCCTACGGTCGAAGCTTTAGGGAAAGAATTAGTTGGACAAGCACGTGTTCTCAAAATCGATGTGGATAAGAATGAAGCTGTAGCCAATCAATATCGCATTCAGTCTGTTCCAACATTGATTATTTTCAAAAAGGGAGAAGCTGTTTGGCGTACGTCTGGAGTAATGGAGAAAAGTGCTCTTTTGCAAGAAATAAAAAATCACCTAATATTTTAATACATTCAGACTTAATCTAGACAATACAAACAGCTATAATATTATAGAATATGTAAAAAGAGAACTCCAAAATGGAATTCTCTTTTCATTAAAATACAATTTAAATATTTCTTATTTTTCTTCTGGTATAGGATAATCAAGCACCTTCGATGTAGCCCAGGTAGCCGCTGTTGTATCCTTATTAAATTCTTTTATATAGTTAAATCGGAAATATACATTCGTCTTATTTTCACTCTTTTCCTGAGCTGTTGCATAACTAAAGAAAGTACTCATAGGAAAGGCATTCTCAAAAGTCACGTTACCCGTACTATTTTTACCATCGGTAACCTTCACTGCACGTAAGAAAACTTCATAAACACGCTGACCATTAATTTCCTTTACTTCCTGATTTCTATCAAATGATAATGACATCAGGTTAGACTGATCACTAGACGCATTAGGATGGCTAGACAAAACAAAAAGCATACCTTTCATATATCCACCAACCCCTGCATCAAGAATTGTCATTTCATTTTTTTTAATAGTAGTAGTATCATCTAAATAAGGAGCAACATCTCCTGTAGAAACTTTTCTATATTGAAATTCAGATGCCGTATAATATTCAGTAGCAGACTGATTAACCGGATCATCACCATTTATTTTTTTCCAGGCATAAATACATTGCCCCTCAGACAAATTATCCAATTGAGGATGATAAATAGGTACTGAATAATCACTCTCATATGCCAGATTTTTGAAAGATTTAGTAGACATCTTCACTACAGCATATGCTTCGTATGAACTTTCATTATTTCCCCCATCCAAGCAAGAGGTCAACAAAACTGTAGCCATAGCTACCGCACCTAAAAACTTAAGTTTCTTCATTTTTTCTGTTCTTTTTTTTTATGTTATTAGTATTTGTTTATTTAGAAACCCAGGCGGAATCCGGCCTGAAGACTTACATTAAATGGTTTTTCGGAACGTACGGTTTCAATCGTACTTCCATTGTCAAAGTAATAGTCGACACCCGCTTCCGCATAAAGACTTACAAAGCGAAGCAATGGATAGCTTACACCTGCACGGGCATTGACAGACCACATCCACTCTTTCATACGGATATGTTCGCTCTCTTTTCCATATAACTCTTTACCTGAATATTTCTCTGTAATCAACTTACCCGACACATTCACTTCTGTCATGGCACCTGCTGCGGCATACACCTGGAAACGATTCCATTCAGCAATCTTATAGGACAAAGAAACCGGAATACCGATAAAATGAAGCTTTTGTGCTGTCTTATTATAATATATCGGGGCATCCACATCCCAGGTAGAAGACAAAAACGTATAATTCAACCCCATCAACAAGGCAAACCGGTTATTCAGATAACGGCTTACAGAAAAGCCCACTGATATCGGTGTCTTATGATGTATGTTTGTCTTCGGATATGTATTATTCTCAAAGTTAGCAGCATTGAGGAATAATAACTCCTGATCTGTCATCATCGTATTTTTCAGTGCGTATGTATTCAACGAGTTATTTGTACCCGCTGTCACACTACCACCTCCCATACCGAATCCCCATTTACGCGGAGACACTTCTTTTTCTTTTTTACCCACCGGAGCAGCATCTGCTATCAACGACCGGGTAGTAGCAGAACCCACTTCCGGATGATCCTGTGCAACTTCTTCTTTTTCAACCACTACAGGTTCTTCATCCGGATGTATTATTACTTCTGCTTGCTCCTCCAAATCATCATCTGAAGAAATAATGGCAGGTTCAGTATCGGCAACCTTTACGGCCGCCTTATATGTTGACTGCACTTTAGCCGGCTGTTGCACTACGGCTATCGGTGATGCAGTTACTTTTTCCTTTATCGGCTCTACCGGTGCGACGGGAGCTTCAGCCTCTTTAGCCAGCTCAGTCTCCACCTTTTTAGTCTCTTTCTCTATCTTCTCTGCGATCGGAGCCACTTCCTTCTCCGACTTAAACATATAAACGCCTCCTGTTATCATCAATAATGAAATAACTGCCGCAGCAGCCCAGTAGCGAAGCGTTCGACGGAAAGGTACCGGTGCTTTTACCGGTAAACGATCGGCAATAGCCTCCCAATCCCCCGGCATCGTATCCACCTCAAAATCTTGCAATTTCAAGCGGAACATATCATCAAATGTATCTCTTTCCTTTTCCATTTTCTCCTTTCAATACAAAGCGTTAATCCTCTTTTGTAACATCTGTTTGGCGCGCGTAAACTGTGAACGTGACGTACTTTCCGTAATATTCAACATCTCACTGATCTCCTTATGGGAATATCCTTCTATTGCGAACAAGTTGAATACCGTACGGAAACCGGTTGGCAACTCTTGTACCAACTGCATCAGCTCCGCTGCCGACATACTTGAAATGACCGAACTGTCGGGCTGGATCAGCTCCGCCGTATTATCCAGGTCGGTCGATTCGCGCAATACATCTGATTTACGCAAATACTCCAATGCACAATTTACAAAGATCTTCCGCATCCACCCCTCGAATGAACCAGCTCCCGAATAAGAGTCCATACTGGTAAAAACCTTTACAAAACCATCCTGCAACAAATCTCGGGCAGTCTCCCTGTCGTTCACATAACGCAGACAAACCCCCATCATTTTGCGGGAATACCTCTCGTAAAGCTCTTTCTGAGCCAGCCTGTCCCCCTTCCTACAACCTTCTATTAGTTGTGTCTCGTCCATTCAGTGTGTGCCTTCTCACCTCTTACGAGGCCGTACAAATATTATGATGTTATTCTCGTACAAAACGCTGCATGTTTCATGAACTTTTTTTCATAAAAGAGGCGGACACATAGATCCGCCCCATACAGGTATGCTTTGCAAAGATAAGATGTTCTAACGAATTTCCGTGTTAACGGATATAGACTGCTTACTTTTTTTTCGCAGGATCGACCGGGCAGCCGGCACCGTCGTCGACAGGCACTGCTTCCATTCCAATCTTTTTAAAGGCTGAAGCCAATTTGGTCTTGGAAGTTTTATCTGTCTTATAGGTTACGTTTACCGTACGAGTTTTCAGATCGCACTTCAGATCGGTCACCCCTTTCTCGAAAGCAATATTCTTTTCTACCTTTTTCTGGCAATTGGCACATTCCATTTCTTCCACGAAGAAAGTTACCGTGTCCTTTTTCTTCTTTGCATCCTGTGCATAGGCCGTAGAAAGCGTAAATACGGCACAAATCAATGCTACTACTAACTGTTTCATAATGTATTTGTATTAATTGGTAAATAATTTATCTGTTATTTTTAATCGCGGCTGATGTTAAAACGTAAGCCGGCATATATCTTTCGTCCGTGAACAGGGCCCCAAACCATCGAGCCATCGAAGTTATCCCCCCGCGGGTTTTCCGCATCGATGATCGGGTGAGACTGCTTGTAATCGAACAGGTTCTCGGCTCCGATATAGATAGACCAACGGCGGAAATACCGGGTGATCTGTGCATTGACAACCGTATAAGCATTAAAGTTCGGTTCCCACAGCGGATTCGTCGCATCCGGAGTCGGCATACGTCCTCCTCCGTTAAACTGTCCGGTCAGGTCGAACTGCCACTTCTTCAACGGAGTCTGATAAGAGGCCGTTGCCAGCGCTTTATAGTCGCTGACCAACGGTTTCTTCAGCCGCCGGGTCACTCCTTCCGCATTCCGGTAATCCGTTTTGGCATCCGTGTAACGATAAGCCGCAGTCAGGGTAAATCCACGGAAGAAAGGGTAAGTCGCTTCCACCTGGAAACTGTTGGAATACGATTTTCCATCCAGATTATAGAAGCCCACAGCATGCGGATCACTATCCATATCGACAACCACCTGCTTCAGGAAATTGGTGTAATACCATTCCCCGTTCAAAGATAATTCTTTTCCGAACAAAGGGATATAGAACGACAGGTTCAATCCTGTATTCCACGCCTCCTCCTGATCCAGGTTTTCGGCAATATTCATTTTACGGCTACTCGACAACAGGAAGTTGTTTTCTGCCAGGATATTGGCCGTACGGAAACCTTTCCCTGCCGAAGCACGGACATGGAACCAGTCGAACGGATTATATTTAATATGTACGCGGGGCGTAACAAAGAAATCGTATAAAGAGCTGTAATCGGCACGGATACCTCCCAGAACGATCAGCTTATCATTCAGATTGTAAGTGTACTGCACATAGGCACCGGGGACAACTTCCGTACGGTCGAACACCTTACGCGTTCCTGCCTGTAAAAGGTTTTCATTGAAACCGTCATAATTCATACTCAATCCGGTGCTCAGGCTGTGTGCCGGAGAAAACTCTTTTTCATACAACAAACTGGCATACACATTATTCTGATAAACATTGTAGGGCGTACGGTCGTACATGGACTTTTGTTCATGGTAAGAGCCGGAAAGGATCAGCGCCACGCTCTCCACTTTTTCCTTATCGATGATATAAGCCTGTTTGGTATACAGTTCCGCACGGTTCGTTTCCAGATGCACCTGATACGGATCAGCGAAATCATGGTGTTTGGTAGCCTGGCCACCGGTACGGTTTTCATGCAGATAACGTGCTCCGTACTGCGCCACATAATTATCCAGTTTATGATACCAGCGGTTCATCAGGTTGACCTGTTCCTTTAGCGGAGTATCCAGAAAACCGTCGTCGTTGCCGTCATGCTGCTTCTTATCATTGGAATAATGAACCAGCAAGCCGGTCGATACCTTATCGTTGATATGCCACGAAGCATCCGCATTCCCTTCATAACGCCCGGCATCGCTACCGAACAGGTTCACTGAGAAAATATCCGCCGTAGGTGGTTTCTTGAACTCCACATTGATCTGTCCGGCAAGGGCTTCATATCCGTTCTTAACAGAAGAGGTACCTTTAGACACCTGTATACTTTCCATCCAGGCACCGGGCACATAGTCCAGTCCGTACAAAGACGCTGCTCCGCGGAAGTTCGGATAATTCTCCGTCAACATCTGGACATAGGTTCCTGCCAGCCCCAACAGTTTGATCTGGCGGGCTCCGGTAGCCGCATCGGCATACGACACGTCGACAGACGGGTTCGTCTCAAAACTCTCGGCCAGGTTACAACAGGCGGCACGGCATATTTCATCATAGGTAATCTTTTGCGTCTGCAATACGCTGGTACGGGAAGCGATCGTTCCCATTTTACGTTCGCTGATCACGACTTCTTCGAGGGCGACTTCCCCTTTCAAAGTGATTCGCAACGGTTCATCAGGGTTAGTCACCGGCATCACAAAAGTGGTATAGCCGATATAACTAACGACCAGGTTATTCGTACTTTTTCTTGTTTTCAACTTGAAAGCGCCATCCACATCGGTCGTTGTCCCCTGCTGGGTTCCTTCCCAGTACACATTGGCACCGATAACCGGCTGGTTATTATCATCAAACACATGCCCTTTTACTTCATCCGCCCGGGCAGAAATGGCGAAGAAGGTTATTAATAGAATAAGATAGAGTTGTTTCAACATTACTTTACACTTTGATTCAATAAGTATTCGATTAGCACTATAGTCCTACCCCTATCAGCACTAGTATGCTAACACTACCAGCACGATAGTATGAATGGGGCTGACACTACTATCCTGTTTCCATAGCGGATACAGGCCGGAGTAGTTTCGGTCTACTAAATCAAAAGTGTAGTAAGCAGGTTCAGGTAAATACGCGGACAGACAACAGGTGGCCCGTCCTGATCCTGCGCAGTATATTCTTTTATGGAAGGAATAGGAAGCAATGATGCCAACGGAGAAGCGAACGACAAAAGGTCGATCACTGCCGGTTGTAATTCAACTACCGGATTAGCGGAACTGCTCCAGTCGAAACTGATGCGCTCCAAACCACAGCAATCGTCTTCGCAACAGCCGGAATTACAGGCAGTAGCTTCGCCTACCGCATCGCAACAGCTATGTTCGTGCACTTCGCAACAATTATCATTCAACAATACGGCAACACCTTCTGTGCGGCAATCGCCACAACAATAGGTAATTAAGTTTACTCCGGCACCTCCATAGAAGATTAGAGTCGCCAGAAAAACGATAAACAGATATGTCACAGTATTTTTCATCCGACACAAAGATAGTGCTTTCGTTGCACCACTCCTATGCATTAATATTATTTAGGAAATTGGGAGAGATAATAATATGTTTCAGGAGATACGGCACTCTCGATATGGTAGCGGGTGGAAGCAGAGACACTGAAAGTGTAACCTCTCTCTTCATTCGGAGCAACCGGAAGATAAAGTACCGTGTCCCTCACTCCGGTAGCCAGAATAGATTTGGCCGATGCCGTATCGATAGAGTCCGTCAACGAATAATAGAGGGTATATGTCAGGTCTTCCTGCTCCGCTGCCGGCTTTTGCCAGGACAGTTTCAACTCGTTATCCACCTTTTCCACACGGATCTCCGCCGGAGCAGCCGGAATCTTGTCGCTTAGCCAGGTGAGCGGTAATAACTGGGCGGGATATTTGTAGTAGTTGTCTCTCAACTCTTCATAAAGTCCTTTCGTATTATCCAATACATTCTCACAACGGAAAAAAGTACAACCCGCCCCGCCATAATAACGGCTGTAATCTATCTGGTCGGTAATGTCGTTCACAGTCCAGTCCGCTTCATTCTTTTCCATACGGTAAGCACCCAAGCCGGGTACAACCAGACGACCGTTACAATTCTCCACCCAATTGTCTACAAACGGGAAAAAGTTGTCATGCAGATAATACATCATGGGGACGATCATATCCTGTTTTCCTTTTTGCATCCACATCTTCGGATCCTGGAAAACACTTTCGTAGGCCGTCCAGCCGGCATTGGGAACCCGTTCGATACGGTTATATTTACCCAGCGGCGAACTGCTGACCTGCACCCAGGGCTTTGCCTGTTTTACCCAGTCATAGATACGGTACACCATCTTGTTGATGTTCTCGCGCCGCCAGTCCGGCAACTTCTGCGATTTACCATATTTATTATGAACCGCTTTATCCGGAAAGCTCTTTGCCTGCTCCGGATAACGGATATAATCAAACTGGATACCGTCGATATCATAGCCGTTAACCAGCTCTTTCACCAACGACAGAATGTAATCGGCAGTCTCCGGCACTCCCGGATCGAGATACCATTCCCCATTATGGCGTTTGCATAACTTCGGATGGCGTTTGACGACGGACAGTTTGCCTTGTTCCTTCACAGCCTTCTCCGTACCAACAGGAAATGTCACAAACCAGGCATGGCATTCCATCCCCCGTTTGTGACATTCTTCTATCGCAAAAGCCAACGGATCATATCCGGGCATTGTTCCATATTTACCTGAGAAAGTTTTAGCGGCCGGTTCTATCGCCGAACGGTAAATAACATCCCCCCGCAGACGCACCTGCAAAAAGACGGTATTGAAATTCGCATCGGCCAACCGATCCAGTATATTGCATAAATCCTGTTGCTGGGCTTTCCTTCCCGCCTCTGTTGTAGCCGGCTTTTTAGGCCAGTCCAGACCATAGACGGTAGTAAGCCAGACAGCACGGATCTCGTGCTTCGGAGATTCAACCGCTCCTATTGTCTGAAGCAGTAAAAGTACCAGAAATAACAGGCAATACTTTCTCATTTCCACTTATTTATTTAGTGGCGCAAAGGTAGTATATTTTCGTTATTTACCAATTTCAGATAAATATCTCTCTGCTTCAATAGCGGCCTGGCAACCTGTTCCGGCAGCTGTAATGGCCTGACGGTAATGCGGATCAGCAACGTCGCCTGCGGCAAAAACTCCGGGTACTTTTGTACGCGGTGTTCCGGGTACGGTCTTGATGTATCCTACTTCGTCCGTATCGATCCACGGTTTGAAGATATCCGAGTTCGGTTTGTGTCCGATAGCCAGGAAGAAACCATCGATAGCGATGTCTACTTTTTCTTCGTCCGCTTCACCCATGCGTTTTACCAGGTGGGCACCTTCCACGCCGTTTTCACCAAACAGGCCGATCGTATTGTGCTCAAACAAAACCATAATGTTCGGCGTATTGAATACGCGTTCCTGCATAACTTTCGATGCACGCAAGAAAGGTTTACGGACAATCAGATACACCTGCTTTGCCAGTCCGGCCAGATAAACAGCTTCTTCACAAGCCGTATCTCCACCGCCTACAACAGCAACCACTTTCTTACGGTAGAAGAAACCGTCGCAGGTAGCACAGGCGGAAACACCCATTCCTGCATATTTCTGTTCGTCAGGAATACCCAGATATTTAGCGGTCGCACCGGTTGCGATGATCAAAGCTTCTGTCTCAATCACTTTTTCTCCGTCGATCGTCACCTTATAAGGGGCGGCAGAAAGATCGGTTTCAGTAGCAATCCCGAAACGGATATCAGCACCGAAACGCAATGCCTGCTGTTTCAGGTCTTCCATCAACTCCGGGCCAGTGATGCCTTCCGGATAACCCGGGAAGTTTTCAACCTCCGTAGTAGTAGTCAACTGTCCCCCTGGCTGAATGCCTTCATACAATACGGGAGACAAATTAGCACGTGAAGCATAGATTGCTGCTGTATATCCTGCAGGGCCGGAACCTATAATCAGGCAACGAACCTTTTCATTCATTGAATCGCTCATACTTTTATATTTGAATATTAATAATAGACTATTAACGAAGATCGATGATCTCGGCATCCGGGTAATCGCTCTCTTTGAAAACAAAAAAATCATCCGGTTGGTTTACACCAGTCTTCAACTTACTGATATGAACCGTGTTACTGATCCCGTTTTTTGCTTCGACCTTGATCGTAGCCGGGAAATTGGAGAACTTTTCTATCTGTAACTCCACACGGATGATATCCCCTTTTTTCTTTGGCGTCAGTTCGATGTCATAAGCCGATTTACCATTGGCTGCGGTACTTTCACCGATATATTTGGCTGTAAATCCTTTCTTATACATACGCAGCAGTATAGCCGGATTGGTCAACTGCAATTCTTCCCCGGTAGGAGTGCTTACGTTCACTTCGTCGTTACGTTCCACATAACTCCACTGTGTCGTTCCGTCAAACCAGGTTGTCATATCAGGTGTCACCAGGGTGAACTTATCCCCTTTCATATGAATCGTCCCCTCAAAACTTTCCGATACCTTCTGCACATCCGAACGGGTATTTAATGCAAAAGAAGCCGAAATACCATTTGAATTCTCATAAGCGAAAGCCGCCTTGTCGAGAATAGACACCGGATTTTGCGCCCTGCTAATCACTCTGACACCAAAAAGGAGACATAACAGAAGACCCACAAAAGCAATCCCCCGCCATATTCTAATTTTCTTTTCTCTTTCCATAAATAACATTTGCTGGTTAATACATTATTTCAGGGAATTCAGCAGTTGCTCCAGATTGTACTCATCCTGGATCAATACCTGACGCGCCTTACTTCCTTCAAACGGTCCTACGATTCCGGCTGCTTCCAACTGATCCATCAAACGTCCGGCACGGTTGTAACCGATGGCGAACTTACGCTGGATAAGCGAAGTCGAGCCCTGTTGCTGGATAACGATCAAGCGGGCGGCTTCATCGAACAGCGGGTCACGATCCGAGAGGTCGACAGCACCCGGTGCTTTGTCATCTCCACCCTCTCCCACATATTCAGGCAACAGGAAGGCGGTTGCATATCCGGCCTGACCGGAAATATAATTCACGATCTGTTCCACTTCCGGAGTATCCACAAAGGCACATTGTACACGATTCGTATCGCCCCCCTGCGAGAACAGCAAGTCACCACGACCGATCAGCTGGTTAGCTCCCGGAGCATCCAAGATCGTACGCGAGTCGACCATCTGCATCACGCGGAATGCCATACGGGCCGGGAAGTTCGCCTTGATAATACCGGTAATGATATTGGTAGACGGACGCTGTGTAGCGATGATCATATGGATACCGACGGCACGCGCCTTCTGGGCAATACGGGCAATCGGCGTTTCGATCTCTTTGCCGGCCTGCATGATCAGGTCGCCGAACTCATCGATGATAACGACGATGAACGGCATGAACTTATGTCCCTTCTCCGGATTCAGATGGCGGGAGACAAATTTGGCATTATACTCTTTAATGTTACGCACGTGTGCTTTCATCAGCAACTCGTAACGGTCGTCCATTTCCTTACAAACAGAGTTAAGCGTCATGATAACCTTCGTGCAGTCTGTAATTACAGCCTTATCCGCATCCGGCAGTTTCGCCAGGTAATGACGTTCCAGGTCGGAATAGATGCCGAACTCAACCATTTTCGGGTCGACCAGCACAAACTTCAGTTCCGACGGATGCTTTCTATATAATAAAGATGTAATAACCGCATTCAGGCCGACTGATTTACCTTGTCCGGTAGCACCAGCCACCAGCAGGTGAGGCATCTTACACAGGTCGAACATAAAGATCTCGTTGGTAATAGTCTTACCCAACACAACCGGCAAATCGTATTTGGACTCCTGGAATTTACGAGAAACGACCACCGACTGCATGGATACGATCTGCGGATCTTTGTTCGGCACTTCAATACCAATCGTTCCCTTACCCGGCATCGGTGCAATGATACGGATACCCAATGCCGACAGGTTCAAGGCAATATCATCTTCCAGGTTCTTGATCTTTGAGATACGGACACCGGTATCCGGAACAACTTCATATAACGTAATGGTTGGCCCGACTGTCGCCTTGATAGAAGCAATGCTGATACCGAAACTTTCCAGCGTCTGCTTGATACGTTTCTGGTTGGCCATCTGTTCTTCCATATCGACCTGATGATCGCTAACATCATATTTCTTCAACAGCTCGATCGGAGGCATACGGAAATTAGACAGATCCAGTTTGGGGTCGTACTCACCTAATGAAGATGCATCGTAAACCTCATCGTCACCGGAAGGGACTTCCACTGTAAAGCGGGGATCTCCCGGAAGGTCTTCCGGATCATCGGGTTGATTCCCTGCATCCGGAACATCGTATGCTTCTTCCTCCTGGGGTACTGTTACCTCAAATGTATCGTCAGCTGATACATTCGAATAGGTTTCAGTACGGGGTTCAGGTTTACGATAGCTTTCCTCCTCGTCGGCAGACTCCATTTCTTTTGCCGTATCAAAAACGAACTCATCCGTTTCCGGCCGTTCATCCGGCTGATCTGTGATAATATGCTCAGACACATCTTCTTCTTCCGAGTCAACTTCATCCGTCTCTTCTTTCTTTTCTCTCTTGAGACGTTCCTTCAACCAACCGAAAGAAAGCAGCTTTTGCAGGAACGGTATTGTTTGCTTACTGGAGAAGATGGCAATAATCAGAAAAACTCCGGCCAGCAACAGAATTGTCCCTGGAATGCCGATATTGGTAATCATCATTTCAGACAGATAATATCCGTGCTGTCCCCCTAAATAAATAAAGGTATCTTCATATCCGGTGATAAAAACAAACGCAAAGAATAACGATCCCCAGACCAACATGGCGGCACTGAACAGGAAACGCTTCAGCAGGGAGACCTTGCGCAGGTTCATCAACTTTGCCCCGACCGATCCCAGGAAGAACAGAATCATAAAAGAAGAGATACCGAACCAACGGTTCATCAACAAGTCGGCCAGGAATGCACCTCGTACTCCCGTCCAGTTCTCCACCGATCCCCTGTTTGTCAGAAGATCCGACAGCGGAACATTCTCGATCTTACTCTGATCGGCTCCTCCCGTAAAGAAGAAAGAGATCAGGGACAGTCCTATATAAATCGTGATAATCGCAATTACCAGTCCGGTAATAAAACGGGTACGTTCGTTGGTGAAGAACATCTTCATCATTGCAAACTTACCCGGTTCATTATTATTATTTTGTTTTGTTGTAGTTGCTTTCTTTGCCATATAAATCCTCGTATATATTTAAGTAAAAAGAGATTTATCCACCCTCTCCTTATTTTATAACATGCAAATATACGGGATTTCTCCAAACTGCCACGCAAAAAAAATCTTTTATTCCGGTTTAATACTTTTCGCTAAATTCAACGATTTATATATCCAATCCGCTAATCCTCTTTCCATACCACAACACCTGCCGGCTCCAACACCCTACTACCTATTAATATTTTAGCACGAGAAGGGATTGCTATATTTTGAGTAATCGAAGTGTAATTCAAAGCCACATAAAATCCATCGCGCCATTCTTTCACAACCCCATAGGGAAGGTCATCGACAGTCACCTTCGCTTCTTCGTAGACACGGCGCATCACATCCTTTTCCAACTTTCCGTCATCCGTATCTGTTCCAATATAAGTAACAGTTCCCTTTCCCAGCTTATGGTGAACAACAGAAGCCGATCCTTTATAAAACTGATCTGCATAAGTAGCCCACACTTCCGTCCCCTTTTTCGGCGTGATAACATCAGCCCAATTGTTCCAATCGTACTTTTCCGTACCGAAATTCACCCCGCCTTGCAGACTTTCAGGCAAATGATCATAAAACAGGTTGTCTATTCCGGCTAAAAAATGAACAGGTGCAGCCAAAGGAGCCTCCCAGAGTTTACCATTCCGATCTTTTTGTCCCGTACGGCAAGTCAAAATCAAATGTCCTCCCTGTTCTGCATATTTCACCCATCGCTCCACCAACATGCTGTCCAGTAATTGATAAGCCGGTGCGATTAAAAAAGGATAACGGGAAAAGTCTTCTTTCTCGGATATAATATCGACAGGGGCAGCGAAGGTTTTCAACAGGTTATAATATTTATGAATATGCGACATCGTGTTCCATTGATCCGTTTGTTTCTGGAAATCTGTTTCCCAATAATTATTCATATCGAAAAGCATTCCGATGCGACGTGCCGCCAAATATTCCGGCATTTCGCTATCCGGATCATAAGCCATTCGTAACTGCTCCATTTCTCCAGCCACCTGCCGATACTCTTCACCTCCGGGAGATAAGGTAACCCCGTCTGTCATGACCATTCCGTAATGATACTGTTCGCTTCCTTTCAACGGTTGCCTGAAACGATAATTACATACGAATTTTCCTCCTCCGGCAAATACATGATATATCCACATACGAACAGCCCCCGGCATAGGTTGAGGATTGTAAACGCCCCAATTCACCTGCCCCGGTTGTAATTCCATAACTCCAAATGTTTTCCCAGCAAAATTTCGGAACTGATCATTCGGAAAACCGATATCTTCCGGAATTCCCAGCCGAAATCCCAGTTTTCCTATTCCCTTTTTATGGCCTGTTACTAAATAACGTGTATAAGTCGTAAAGTCCAAATGGTCCATCCGCACAGGATCCACAGGATTAAAGACCGGTATCAAATTGGTCGTTATCCATTGTTTTTCACTAATATTTTTATGTAAAACATCCGCTTGCATATTAACAAATCCGGCTAACTCGTCTGCCATAAACCGATTCATATCAAGCATGGCATGCGGATTCGGTTTCTCCGGCAATTCCTGTTGATTCGGTAAACGGATCTGGTCAAAATGCTGGTAGCTTTCACTCCAGAAAGTATTCCCCCAGGTTGCATTCAACTGATCTATGGTTTTATACTTCCGACGGAGCCAAAGACGAAATTTCTGTTGAGCATTCTCGCTATAATCGACTAAACCATAGTGTCCCGGCTCATTATCGATTTGCCAACCTATAACTGTCGGATTTTTACCATAACGTTCCGCCAGCTTCGTGACTATATTTTTCACAAAATCACAATAACGTTCGCTACTCCATGATGCATGCTGCCGACGTCCGTGTTGAATATTTACTCCATTATCCCTCCGGATAAGAATATCCGGATATTTTTTCGACAGCCAAACCGGAGGTGTCGGACTCGGTGTACACATTATCACTTTTAATCCATATTTTCCTGCCAAGGCAACTGCACGATCCAACCATTCAAAATCGTATATACCTTCTTCCGGTTCCAGTGTTCCCCAGGCAAATTCAGCAAAATGGGTAAACCGGATTCCTATTTCCGACATTTTTTTCAGATCTCTCTCCCACTGGGAAGAATCCCATTGCTCCGGATAATAATAGGAACCTAAAGCAAACATATTCTCTTTAGGAAAAGATATTTCAACCGGTGATTGGGCATAAACCCGCCAACACAAACACAGAGATAATAATAAAATCAGTTTTTTCATTTTTCATTAATTACATATTCAACTCCTTTATAAATCACCAGTAAACTTGCCGGGGCATAGCCGAAGGGCCGTCTGTATGCAATTTACCTTCTTCATCAAAAAATAATCGGTCCATACATACAACCCGATCCCAGTTCGGCTTTTGACAAGACGCATCGGCATGGCGATGGTAAATGATATAAAGGTCTCCATCCGGAGCTTCCACTACTGAGTTGTGCCCCGGTGCTGAAATACCATTTGATATGTCGGTAGCCAGTAGCGGGTTATCTCCACTTTTCGTCCAGGGTCCCAACGGATTGTCTGCATAAGAGACTCCTACTCCGTACGACTCATATCCCGTATCATTTGCGGAATAAGTCATATAATAAGTCCCGTTTCTCTTAAATACATAAGCGCCTTCGTTACACCTGTTCCTGCCCCAGTTTACTTTCTCCCAGGGCTGAGAAGCACCGGAAATAAAAACGGGCTCGCCAACAAAACCGGAAAGATCATCTTTCAGTTTTGCACCGTAAAGTTCACCCGTAGCTAAAGTATCCTGCATGCCGTTTTTGCTGAAATAGACATAAGGGGTTCCGTCATCATCCACAAATATGTCTGCATCGATGGCCGAATATCCCAAATCGAACCAGGGAGTATGGAGGTCAACAAAAGGTCCGCCTGGGTTTTCGCTGACAGCCAGACAGGTTAGCATACGGTCATATTCTTTCACATAACAACTATACGTCATATAAAACTTTCCTTTGTAGTATTCCACCTCAGGCGCCCAAAAACCAAAACTACCGATATGATTCTCCGGCTTGCGATACAAAAGTCCTTTATATTCCCACGTGATCAGATCGGAAGAGGTGTAACAAACAAAACCTTCTCCTTCCGACAAAGTGCTCGTACCGGTCAGATAATATAAATTCCCTGCCTTATAAACAAATGGATCAGCCACATACACGTAAGTGCTGTCTGTCGTTCTCAAAGGATTCGTATAGGTTCTTTCTTTTTTGATGCAAGAGAGTAAAGGTATAATTTCGGACTCTTCTTTTATCTCATAATCTGACAAAGAATAGCGGGTTTCCTTAGAAGGAGTAGGCATAAACAAGCCTGTCCCTAACAGGTCACTGACAACAGGAGATATTTGACTTCCTTCTGATTTCACCAATAATATACAATAAGAATCCTTAACCACATATCCAATTTCGAAAAATACAGTTTCCGAATCTTCCCTACAATAGCTTTTAATTAGAGGATCTTCTCCTTTCCTGAAAAAAAGATCCAACTCGACAGCGCAATCTTTCGAAAGATCGAGTCTCAATAAACTATGCTCCCCGGATGCCAAAATTGCACCTACAGGCATCCATTCGCCAGCAATAACAGATTGATTTTCCGGCAACACAACATCATGTCTTCTTCCTCTCACCCGTTGTGCCAAAGAAACATCCAATGTGTTCAATAACCGGGAATTTCTTAACGCACAATTTACAAATGAAAAATTGCCTTCAATATCCTCACTTATAAGAGAGGGGTTTATATCGAATATTTTATACCCTTTATTTGCCACTTCAATAATACTATTAGAAACTTTTACCTGAAATGGTGTCATGGAAGACGAATCTTTATAAAGAAAGGATGTTCCGAAATTTTTCAAATAAGAATAAAATATATTTTTATCCAGAATCAAAGTAGGATTCTTATCTGCTTCAATGACTATCGATTTGTCGATTGTATCATAATAAATCTCATTAAAAACAAAAAAGCCATCACTTTCCACACGTATACCTTCCGTCCGACGATAATTATCAGTACCAAGATCCAAACCTCCTCCTGTATGCATAGAAAGAATATGTACATTATTCAATATATGTCCAGCCGATTTTGTAACGAGACCATATTTTGTACCATATATAAACGTATTGGAAATTTTACAGTCACAACAAGAATGATCAATATAGATACCATAGACTTCTTCGTTGGAAGAAATTCCTTGTATGGTGATATTGTCAATTTTAGTATCGCTACTTCCAGTTCCTTTAAAATCATCTGAGACACAAATTCTGATATGGGTTTTACGTCCTTTAAACAAACTGATATACTTTAAAGACACTAATTGTTTTAAGCCATTCACCATGATACCGTTGTCAACATTAGAACAATCGAACATGCCTCCTTCTATATAAGAAAAACGTCGATGAGTGACATCCGGTGTCGACATTTCAGAATAACCGACTTTCAGCAAAGCATCTAATCTAAAATCACTTTTGATTAACGCATTTTTATCAAATACGATATTAACATTTTTCGTATAATCGAACGGTAATACGATCGGTTCCGACAAATTATAAGTTCCTGCGGGAAAATATAACGTTTTTCCATAACTATCCTTTACCAACCGATTAAGTTCTGCACCAATAACCGAACCGTCATTTTTGATTCCGAACCGAATAACAGAAATAATATCATTTTTTATCCCGATATTTTCCATTCCCCAAAGTTGTATGGAGAAACCCAAAAGAAAAAATAATAAAAAAAAGGAATTCCCTGCTTTTTTTATCATGATGATTAAACTTTGTATTTAAATAATGGAGGAGTACCTCTAAATAAGTTTTAAACAAAATAGCAGAAGAACAAAAGAATTATAATAACAAACAAATGCCTCTGATGTATCTTCTGTTCTTCTGCCTAAAAATAAATGTTCACTTCATCGCAAACGATCTATTCTTCTTTCCTCAACAAACATTTATTCATATCCGGGATTGTTTTTAACAATACCTCCTGATTCGATAATGACCTTCGGCGGAATCGGGAACAAAGTCATATAATCCTTGGCCGGATATCCCTTACTCAAGCCATATTCAATATATTTGCCAAAACGGATCATATCCTGACGTCTCCAACCTTCAAAATAAAGTTCACGTCCACGTTCAGCCAACAGGAACTCCTTAAACTTATCCTTGCTTGTCCGAATATCTGCCGGAATCGTATGCGTGACGCCCGAACGGTCGGTAATCTGCTTCAAATATCCCAAAGCCTTATCGGTCGGTCCGTTCAACTCATTTTCAATCTCTGCCAATGATAAAATGACATCTGCATAACGGCAAACCACCAACGGTATATTACCGGCTTGCGTCTGTTCCTTCGGCAACAGATACTTGACGATAACTGCACCATACGGCAAACGCTCTCCCTGATTGCCTTCACGCGAATACAAAGTTCCGTCCGTACCGATATAGCGGTCAGCAATACCAGCCAAACGCTTGTCTTCTTTCGCATACGTATCGTAAAACTCCCACGGCATCAACGTCACCCCCCAGTAAGGCGCAACCTTTATCCCGCAAACCTCGGCACAAGAAGGAGGAATCATATAAAAAAACCATTCGTTCCCCATCTGCTGCCCACTCGGAACCGACCATATGTTTTCATTATTGTGCTCTTCGCTGAACACTTTGCTGTAATCGTCGGACAGCGTATATCCCATCTGTGTCAGGCTTTCGGCATACGGGAGTGCCTTATCGTACTGGTGATCGTTCATATATAACTTCATCAGCAGCATGGCAGCAACCCCTTTGTTCACCCGTCCCCAGTTTTCTGTATTATTGGTCTTGTCATACAGATACGGGAGTGCTTCCGTCAGGTCCTTGACCATCTGGTTGAAGTATTCTTCTTTCGAAGGACGCGGTTCATATACGATATTGTCGATTTTGGCCGGATCGGTAACAACCGGTATCGGTCCATACATATCGTAAAAGCAAAACATCATCCAGGCTCTCAAACATTTCGTCTCGGCCATCAGTTCATTCTTCACGTCCTTATCCATATCCGTCAGTTTGCTGAAAACATCCAGTATATAAGTTGCACGCGTAATATTACGACTTACCGCATAAGTCGAATAGGTATCGAACGCGCTACCCCAATTGAAGTGGATTTCCTGATGTTCGATATTAAAGATTTCATCGGTCGTCATCTCTGATAGCCCGATCCATCCGCCATAACCGGTCGTGAAGAGCGGCCAAACCCAGGCACCGTTGCTATTATCATTCACCGCACCCGAATTACATTTAAAATAGGCATACAACCCAGTCAACATAGAGCGCGCATCCTCTTCCGTTTTCGGAAAGTTCGTTTCCGAAAACGAAGAGTAAACCTTAGAATCCAAATCGCACGAATTAAACCATGCGGTCATGCACAAAGCCAATAAAAAAGCTATTATTTTCGTTTTCATGATTCATTCAAATTAAATTAAAAAGTAATATCGACACCTAAAACGACTGTAAACGGAATGGGGAGCGGAGACGCGTTTTGCTCCATTTCCGGATCCAGTCCCTCGTAATTCGTCAACAACAATGTATTCTGCAAATCCAGATAAACCGAAGCATTCGAAGCAATCTTGCTCTTTTTCATCCAATCTTTCGGCAACAAATAAGTCACTTTGATATTCTTAAAGCGCCAATAATGCGTGTTCTGCAAAGAAAAATCATCGGTTCCCGACTTATTGCTGTTTGCTGCCGCATTAGGTGCAATACCTGGCCACCAACCCGATGTATTAAACGAAGTCCAGACTTCCTTATACCGATAACTCGTATTGATCTTGCTGTCGCACAAACCACGATGTATCCACTGGTCATACGTTTTTCGTCCCAACACCCCATAGGTATCGAGATCGACCATCACATTTTTGATCCGGAAACTCGTACCCAAGCCGAAATGCATCTTAGGCTCATTGTTACCCAGCTTCACGATATCGTCATCATTTAGTACACCGTCACCGTTGATATCGACAAATTTCTTGTTTCCGGCATAAGAATCCGGTTGAAGAACCTTACCATTGGAAGTATATTGTTGTACCTCCTCTGGCGACTGGAAAATACCGTTTGTCTTCCAACCGTAAATCGGACTCAAATCATCCTTCTCCTTAATCCAAGGGGCAATGTCTACTTCCGGATTCCGTTCCACCCAGTATGAATGGTTGTGACTCATGTTCAGATAAGCCGTCCAGTCGAAGTTTTTCTTCTCCATAATCACCCCTTTCAGGCCGATTTCAAATCCGGTACTTCGTGTCGAGCCGATGTTCTTTGCCAAAGTAGCCACCATATCAGTCGCAGGCAAAGATGTAAAATCAAGCAAATCCTTCGCCGTACGTACATAATAATCGAAACTACCGCTCAAACGATCATTGAACAATCCGAAATCCAACCCGGCATTAACCGTCACATCCGTTTCCCATTTCAAGTCTTTGTTTCCTTTCTGCTTCTGAACGATTCCCTTATGTAAAAGCCCATTGTAATAATAGAATGCACCGGTCGCCATGCCATAAGTCGTCAGGCTATAGTTTCCACCCGTCAAAATACTTTCATTACCGGAAGTACCGATACCGGCTCTCACTTTCAGGAAATCTACCACCTTCTGCTGTTTCATAAAATTCTCTTCCGAAACAGTCCATGCTGCAGAAACACCCGGGAACCATCCCCATTTGTGATTGGCAGCAAATACGGAAGAACCATCGTTACGTAATGTACCACCAATCGTGTACCGATCTTTGAACGTATAATTGAAACGTCCGAAATAAGACAATTTGTTCCGTTCCCATCTCCCCGAGTTGTAAGTCGTTTCATCTACATCAGACGACAATTCCAGATAATTGTTTTCAAGTGCATCTGACGGGAAATTAAAGACGGTAACAGAATAATTGTTGCCGGATGTCACATAATATCCCGTACCGAGCACAACATTCAAACGGTGATCCCGTCCGAACTGTTTGTCGTAGCTCAAATATTCTTCGATACCATAATTATTATTGTATGCGTTAGAATAACCACCGAAGTTACGCTGTGTCTGTTGAGGTAAAATCGATTTAGTCGGTGAGAATACATCACGATTTTCGTCTGTCTTATCGACAGAAATCTGCATATTCGCTTTTAATTCCGGTAAAATTCTGATTTCCAGATTCGGAGCAAACATCAAACGTTTGGTCGTTGTCTTGTCTCTCATATAGCTCCAGGCCAACGGATTCGCCGTCATCGCATTTTCAGGCAATGTCAGGTTGCCGTTTTCATCCTCCAACGGAAGGCGCGGAGAAAAATATAAGGCTGCATTCGTTTGGTTCGCCTCATTGGCATTAGCTCTCCAATGCCCCGAAGACGGGTTGTTCGCGCTCAAGAGCGAATACATACTTGCCACATTCAATTTCAAATATTTGCTGAAATCAGCCTCCACATTGATACGTCCGCTGAAACGTTCCAGATCGTTCGTTTTCATAACCGACTTATGATCGTAGTAATTGAAGGAGGCGTAGACTTTAAACCGCTCGCTACCAGCATTGAAAGAAACGTTGTGATTATGGATCAGGCCGGTACGGCTTATTTCGTCAAAATGATCATACGACTCGGTCTGCTTCAACTGATTCTCATCATACAACACAGCCCAACCGGAAGCAGGAGCTGGTGTCGGACCATACGGATAATACTTATTGATATACAGCCATTGCTCTTTCATGCCTAAATTTGCCACGTTCATGAAATCCTGAGCATTCAGCATGTCGAAATACTTATTTACGCCTTGTACAGAGAATGAACCGCTGTATGTCACTTTCGGACGTCCGCTCTGCCCTTTCTTCGTCGTAATTAAAATCACGCCGTTTGCAGCCGACGAACCATAAATGGCCGTAGCACTCGCATCCTTCAAAACATCGATCGAAGCAATATCGTTAGGGTTCAATGTTGCCAAAGGACTACGGTCCGAACCATCTCTCAAAGCCGTACCTAACAAGCCGGACGGCCCGACCTTTGACGCTTTGTTTGATTCGGAACTGATAATCACTCCGTCGATCACATACAACGGGCTGTTAGAACCATTCGGAGAAAGTGCACCTCGAATATTAACAGACATGCCTGACCCCGGTTGTGCGGAATTTTGTGTGATACTCAAACCTGCTACTTTCCCTTGTAACAAATTATCTGCACTTACGGCATTCGGAGCTTCCAATTCTTTGGCTTTAACAGAAGAAATTGCGCCCGTTACCGTCTTTTTCAATTGTGAACCGTAACCAACAACTACCACTTCGTCCAATACCTCCATATCCTCATCAAGAGTAACCGACAGAGATTGTTGGTTGCCAACCTTTACTTCAATTGCCCGATATCCAACAAAAGATATGGCCAATACTGCATTCGAAGAGACTCTCAGAGTAAACCGACCTTCTGCATCCGTGATGATACCATTCGTCGTTCCCTTCTCCATGACATTGGCACCTATTACCGGTTCGCCTTTCCGATCTTTCACTACTCCGGAAATAACGCGACCAGTCTGTTGATCTTTTTCAGATTTTGTTAAAGGCGACAAGATGATGTAGTTATCAGAGAGTTCATATTTCAAATTCCTCCCATGTAAGGCTTCATTCAATAATTCATCAACTTTCGCTTTTTTCCTATTCAACGAAATATCAAAGTTTGATTTGATTTCACTCGTACTATAAATAATCAGATAATCAGTCTGCTGCTCGATTTCTTTAAATAATTCTTCTATTGATAAGTTTTCAGACTGAAGGTTTACAACTTTATTTTGTGCCTCACCGTTGAAAGCAAATAACTGTGAAACGAAAATAAACATACATAAAAAGGTCATCTTCATAATCCTGAATGCTTTTTTGATTAATTTAGGGCATAACTTATGCGTTAACAAAGGATTTATTTTCATATCTTTGTTTTGTTAAGTAAATACTATTTTTTTTGATCACAAATGGGTTTGCTTTTCGCTAAATCGGTAGATACGCCAATATCTGCCGATTTTTTTAATTTGTCATGGACTCATACAT
>ERZ856578.684-NODE-684-length-68776-cov-16.738220_pt1 | contig 68776 bp, 61 predicted proteins | sample MGYA00514384_ERZ856578 | MGnify/ENA primary metagenome ERZ856578 (study PRJEB29103, sample SAMN06111958) | human gut metagenome | biome: human gut; feature: ankylosing spondylitis patient; material: healthy_person | host: Homo sapiens | place: China:Hangzhou... | reverse complement strand
CCGCCCGCCTCGCAGAGCGAGCGTTTTTGTCTGACAAACCGCCGGTTGTCGGACAAAAACACAGCTCGCTCCCGTCAAGCGACGGGTACAGTTCCGGCATCCAAAAAGAGCGTCTCCGCTCTTGAACGAGCATCTTCGAAACTAAAAATCTCGGGTGGATTCTCCGCTGCAATATTACGAGGATCTTCAGGGATTAAAAAGCGCGGTTGTCGGCCATGAGAGGCCTCCGGAGGACATCGGGAATCAACCCCCGAAAACTGCATTACCTTGCAGGCAAACGTCCAACAATCCATCCATGAAACTGCTATTGTATTTGTTCATTGATCCTGCTTTTCAGGATTTCGGGAACAGCTTCCGTCATCTGTTCCTTCACGATGAAATGCTTCCCTTTGTTCGTGCCGGACCTTATTCCTGAATTCACGAACTCGGGAGTTCGTGCGTGAACGCACTCTTGAACAATCCTGTTAAATCGCGTCTCCTGAAGAAACAAACTATGGAAAACACACCTGTAAGCATTGCCGTATGCAATCAAAAAGGCGGCGTCGGAAAATCAACCTTCACCGTTCTGCTTGCCAGCCATCTCCACTACACCTTGCAGCGGGACGTGCTGGTTGTCGACTGCGACTATCCCCAATGGTCAATCTACAATCAACGCTCCCGCGAGTTGGAGATCCTCAATTTGAGCGATTATTACAAACTGATGGTCGCCCGTCAGTTCAAGGGAACCGATCGGAAATTCTGGCCTATCGTCAGCAGCACGCCTTCCGAGGCCCTTGAGAAGACGGCGCGACAACTGCAAAGCGATTATCATCCGCAGATTATCCTCTACGATTTGCCCGGAACAGTCAATACCGAAGGGGTGCTGCAGATCCTCTCCTCGCTGGATGCCCTTTTCATCCCGATCAAGGCCGACAAAGTCGTGCTGGAGAGTTCGCTCTCCTTTGCCCGTAGTCTTTATAACGGCATGGTTTGTAATGACCATCTCCGTCTGCGCAGCCTCCACCTCTTTTGGACGATGGTCGATCGCCGCGAGCGAACCCCGCTTTACGAACGCTATGAGGCGATCATCCGTCAGCTTCATCTGCCTGTCCTGAAGACACAGATTCCCTACCGGTCAAAATTCAACAAGGAACTTTTGGCTGACGGCACGGGAATCGGACGCTCGACGCTGCTGGCTCCGGAACGAACCTTTGCCCGCGAAGCGCAGATCGAGAACCTTGCGGTCGAGATTCTTTCGATGCTACAAATTTCATGAATATGGCCCGCAAGAACAAAGTGGAAGTCGACGAAGAGGCCATGCGCCGAATGATCGCGGGGCTGGTTCCGCAAACCGTGGATGTGGTGCAACCGGAGCAACCTCCGGATGAACCGCCAGCGGAAACCTCGCCACCCACCTCCGAAGAGCGCATTACGGGACATGCGACCGAATCGCGTCGACGGAGGACGGTGGTCGTTCCCGAATTCGAGCCGACCTTCATGTCGCTGCTGGATATTCATATTCGGGGAGCACTCTATGTCAGTCTCGAGACCAAGCGCAAGATTCTCGAGGTCGTCAAAAAGATCGGAGGCGAGCGCATGACCGCCACCTCCTATGTTGAACAAATTCTGCGGCAGCATCTCGACCTCTACAAGGAGGAGATCAACCGCATCTACAAGGAACGAAGTACAAAAGATCTTTTATAGCCATGAACACATTTCATTTTTCAACCGATTGGGCAACATCTCTGCTCATCCTTGCAAGTATCCTTCTTCTTATCCTGTGTTTCATCCTCTTCTTCGTTAGACGAAAACGGGAGAAGACCCAGCCGAAGGTAAATTCCGTGTCGGAATCAGTCGTTAGGGATCAAGAAGAGGCCCCGGGTTCCATCGAACAGAGCGAGAAGATTCCGGACGAAGAACCTGTCCAGATTGTTCTCACCGAGAAGGTCGCCCAAGTGGAGGAGATAATACCTTTGCCTCCTGTCTCCATAAAACGAGGCGCTGTCAAACCCGATTTCCGGAAAACCTTTCTGCATCCTACGCCCTTCCAACGACGAGGCAGCGTCTATCTCAGTCTGGAGACCAAACGGAGGATTCACAGTGTCGTCCAACGGATTGGCGAAGGGAATCTGACCGTTACGGATTATGTCGAGAACATCATGAGACATCATCTTGATCTCTATCGGGACGACATCAACCGCATCAACCGGACCCGGAATTTCAAGGATCTGGTGTAAGGATGGGCTTCCGGAGTTCCCTTTTCAAACGAATTGCCCGGTGGCTTCCGCAGCGGTGGCGAAAGTCCGCAGAATCCCGGGCTGACAGGCCGGGCAGCAAGGCCGATTCGGGGCAGACCTCCGAGTCCCGCCGTGAAGAGACACCGCTGCTGATCATCCCGAAACACTATGCTGTTACCGGCCATCCGCGGCCTCGGAAGGCCATCCCGCCACCTGCGGAATCAAAGCCCGAAGATGCTGCTACATTTGTTCCGCCCCCGGCTGAAAAGCCGGCCTCGATGCAGGGCTGGGGCGAGCTGGTCCTCCAGGGTCCGATCCGCGAGAACGGCGAGACCGTAGAGCCGCGAGAACCCCGGCCGCTGCTGCGGCTTCCGTCCCTGCAGAGCAACGGAGAGCTGCACGATCCGGAGGTACAGGCGCTGCTCCGGAGTGCCGAAGCGGGTGAGCGCATCCTTGCGCCGGATGTTACGGAGGAGGAGCGCCGCGAAATCGAGAATTTTGACCTGCGAAACTATGTCTGACCCTCAAAAAAACAGATGCACAATGAACTGGAATCGGAATTACGGCTAATGCTCGAATGATTTGCTGCGGGAAGCAACGGTTTGCTTCCGTCCGGTCGCAGACTGCCTCGAAAGGCGGGCTGCGGCCTTTTTCACACCCATTACCAAACTGCAAAACCGATGAAAAAAAGCGCAATCTTCCTGATACTGATGCTCCCCGCATCGCTTGCCTCCTTCGCACAGGGCAACGGCATGGCCGGAATCAGCGAGGCGACCAACATGGTCACCTCCTATTTCGACCCGCTCACCAAACTGATCTTCGCCGTGGCTGCCGTGCTGGGGCTGGTGGGCGGCGTCCGCGTCTACTCGAAGTTCAACAGCGGCGATCCCGACGCCTCGAAGTCCGCCACGGCGCTCTTCCTCTCGTGCGTCTTTCTGGTTATCGTCGGCACCGTCTTACGCTCCTTCTTCCTCTGATATGGCACAGTACACCATCCACAAGGGCGTCGATCGACAGGTCGAGTTCCAGGGGCTGACCTCGCACTATCTGATCCTCTTTGTCGCCGGGCTGCTGGGCATCTTCCTGCTCTTTGTCATCCTCTACGCCGGAGGGGTTCCGCAGGGCATCTGCATCCTCTTTGTCGTCGCGGGCGGCAGCGGCCTCACCTGGGCGACCTTCTATCTGAACCGCCGCTTCGGACCCCACGGTCTGATGAAGCTCCTCGCTCTGCGGCAGCATCCGCGGCGCATCATCCACCGCCGGAGCGTGCGCCGCCTGCTCGAATGTCGAACCCTCCCCAAACGCTGATGCCATGCGAGGAACCCTGAAAACTTCGACCCTCGAGTCGAAATTCCCGCTGCTGGCCGTCGAGGGGAACTGCATCCTTTCGAAGTTCGCCGACGTGACGGCAGCTTTCCGCGTGACGCTCCCGGAGCTCTTCACCCTGACGGCCGAGGAGTACGAGGCGCTGCACGCCACCTGGGTCAAGGCGCTGAAGGTTCTCCCGGACCACACCGTCGTCCACAAGCAGGACCTTTTCATCGAGGAGCGTTACGAAACACCCGATCCCGAGGCCGAGCGCACGTTTCTCTCCCGGGCCTATGAACGTCACTTCAACGAACGACCCTTTCTGCGCCATACCTGCCACCTCTTCATCACGAAGAGCACCCCCGAGCGGCTGCGGCAGACGAGTGCCGCGTCCGTGCTGTGCCGGGGCTTCATCATCCCGCAGGAGATCCGCGACGGGGAGGCCGTGACCCGCTTTCTGGAGAGCGTTGCCCAGATGGAGCGCATCCTGAACGATTCGGGGCTGCTGCGGGTCGACCGCCTCACGGAGGCGGAGATCGTCGGCACGGATTCCGATGCGGGGCTGCTGGCCCGTTACTTCGCACTCTCGGACGAGCGGCAGCCCACGGTCAACGAGGACATCCGCCTCGATCCGGGCAGGATGCGCATCGGCGACAAACTGCTCTCGATGCACACGCTCTCCGATCTGGATCTCCTGCCGCAGAGCGTTGCGACGGATTTCCGCTACGAGCGTCTCTCGACCGACCGCTCGGAGTGCCGGCTCTCGTTCGCGGCCCCCGCGGGGCTGCTGCTCGGATGCTCGCACATCTACAACCAGTATCTCTTTCTGGACAACCACGACGAGACCCTCAAACGGCTCGAAGCCCGGGCCCGCAATATGAACTCGCTGGCGAACTATTCGCGCGGCAACGCCCTGAACAAGGAGTGGATCGACCTCTACCTGAACGAAGCCCATTCGCAGGGGCTGCGCTCCGTAAGATGCCACTGCAACGTCGTGGTCTGGGCCGAGAGCGAGGCGGAGCTCAAGCGGCTGCGCAACGACGTGGGGTCGCAACTCGCCTCGATGGGCTGCACGCCCCATCACAACACGGTGGACATGCCGGTGCTCTTCTGGGCCGCCATCCCCGGCAACGAAGCCGACTTCCCCGCCGAGGAGAGCTTTCAGACCTTCCTCGAACAGGGGGTCTGCCTCTTCAACGGCGAAACGAACTACCGCTCGTCGCTCTCGCCCTTCGGCATCAAGATGGCCGACCGGCTCACGGGGGTTCCGCTCCATCTGGACATCTCGGACCTTCCGATGAAGCGCGGCATCACCACCAACCGCAACAAGTTCATCCTGGGGCCTTCGGGCAGCGGGAAGTCCTTCTTCACGAACCACATGGTCCGCCAGTATTACGAACAGGGGGCGCACATCCTGCTCGTCGATACGGGAAACTCCTACGAGGGGCTCTGCTCGCTGATCCACCGCACGACGCGGGGACGCGACGGCATCTACTTCACCTACACCGAGCAGGAGCCCATCGCCTTCAACCCCTTCTACGTCGAGGACGGGGTCTACGACATCGAGAAGCGCGAGTCGATCAAAACCCTGTTGCTGACGCTCTGGAAACGCGAATCCGAGGAGCCGACGCGCTCGGAGGAGGTGGCCCTGTCGAATGCCGTGAACCTCTACCTCTCGAAGCTCAAGACGGACGACTCAATCCGGCCCTCGTTCAACACCTTCTACGAGTTTCTCACCACGGACTACCGTCGGCTGCTGGAGCAGAAGCACGTCCGCGAGAAGGATTTCGACCTGGCGAACCTGCTCAACGTGCTGGAGCCCTACTACCGGGGCGGCGAGTACGACTACCTGCTCAACTCCGACCGGCAACTGGACCTGCTCTCGAAGCGCTTTATCGTCTTCGAGCTGGATAACATCTCTTCGAATAAAACGCTGCTTCCCGTGGTGACGATCATCATCATGGAGGTCTTCATCAACAAGATGCGGCGGCTGAAAGGCATCCGCAAGATGATTCTGATTGAAGAGTGCTGGAAGGCACTCACCTCGGCCAACATGTCGACCTACATCCGCTACCTCTACAAGACGGTGCGCAAATATTTCGGCAAGGCGGTCGTCGTCACGCAGGAGGTCGACGACATCATCTCCTCACCGATCGTCAAGGAGTCGATCATCAACAATGCCGACTGCAAGATCCTCCTCGACCAGCGCAAGTACATGAACAAGTTCGACCAGATCCAGACGCTGCTCGGCCTTTCGGAGAAGGAGCGGGCGCAGATCCTCTCGATCAACCAGGCGAACGATCCCCGCCGCACCTACAAGGAGGTTTGGATCGGACTCGGTGGCGTGCAGTCGGCGGTCTATGCCACGGAGGTCTCGACCGAGGAGTATCTCTGTTACACCACCGAGGAACGGGAGAAGATGGAGGTGATGGCCCGGGCCGAGAAGCTCGGCGGCGACATTCAGGCAGCCATCCGCACGCTGGCCCGTGAGCGGGAAGACCAAAATCTCATTAAAAATTCCCAGCCATGAAACACATCCTTTGGAGCTGCGTCGGGCTGCTGCTGGCGTTGCTGGCCCTGCTCGGCGGATTCCGGCTCTTCTACGATTTCGAATACCACAAGATCCGCCCGCTGTGCGGCGAGTGGCATTCGACATTGGATAATACCCGGCTCGAGATCAACCACGCGGACGATGGCTTCTGGATTCACATCCATCGCTACGACCCGCGGACGGGTCGTGAATCCTTTGAGATGCACCCGCTGAAGTATGCCTCGTGCATCCATTACACAACCTATGGCGGTGCGCGTGTCGACCTCTTCCACACCCCCGGTTCCGACCTGCTGCTGGTCATTCCGGGAGGTATTTTCAAACGCGATTTGTCCAACCTTCAAAACAACTTACCATGAGTAGTACCCCAAACATCACCCCCGCGGAGGCGCTCACGGCGCTGCGGGCCGAAATCCGACAGCGCACCCAACTTGTGCGACTCATCACCTCGCTGCAGGAGGAGATCGCCTACGACCGCATCTGCGGATCGTGGCTCTCGACGGAGAACAACCTCTCGGCCACGATCCGCCGCATCTGCACCCGGACCTACCGGATGCTGATCTTCGACAACACGCTCTGCTACCGGCGGCTGGTGCAGGATACCGTCATCACGGCCGAGCGTCGCACGCTACTCTTCGGCTGCCGCGACGATCCCCGCGACATGCACCCCATCGAACTCGACCCCGAGAGCGACACGCTGCTCCTGGGCTGCTACGGACGCTTTGTCGCGGAGGAGCGGGCCTGCCGGCGTGCGGAGCAGGAGAGCATTTCCGAGGAGTGTTTCACGGATCATGAACCCGAGGCATGAAGTGGCGCGAATTATTCGAAGGGCTCTTTCGCCCTGCAGCCGGGGAGGAGTTCCAACAATGGGAGCCGACCCTGCAGCGAACAAGGCAGCTATTAGAGGCTCGGGACTTCCGGACGCTGACCGATCTGGTCCGGGAGCATCGCCACTCGGAGCTGCTGACGCGGGGTATCGGGCTGGAGATGATGGCGCGTCTTCCGCAGCTCCTCACCTCGCCCGACGCGGCGGCCCGCCCCGAGGTGCTGCAACTGATGGATGCCCTGCGCAGGACACCCGCCATGAAGCACACGGGTCGGAAGCTGGCCAACCTGCCCGGAAATAGCTCCCATCCGATTCACGGCGTGCTGGCCCTGCACACGCTCCTCGTGGATGCCTATCCCGAACGGCATCCCGAGAGCCGGATGCGGCAGCCGACAACCGGGGAGGTGCAGGCGGCCATGCGTCTTGTCGACCGCCTCTTCCGCACGGGCATCTTCCGCGAACTATGCCGCATGACGGAGGACCCGACCCGGATGCAACCGCCCTTTTATGTGGCCCGGCTCTACGGCTGGGATGTCGACTGTGAGATACTGCAGGCCATGCGGCACGAGCGAGATGCGGCGACGCCCGGAGCCGATCCGCGGCGGATGCAGCAGCTCCGGGAGGAGATCTTCCGCACGGAGAACCACCTGGTCCGCGGCGCCGAGCGCACCATCGAGGGGATGCCCGAGATGCCCGTCCCGCGGAGTTATGTCGAGGGCCTTGAAAGCGAGCTGGACACGCTGGGCTGGCTGGCCCGCGCTCCGGAGCGCATCGACGATCCGCACACAAGCCGGCAGTTTCTCGACAAATACGAGATCCATCCGGGTCTGCCCCCGGAGGCGCAGCGTGCCGAGGCGGAGGCGGCATTCCGGGAGCTCGATGCACGGCTTGTCCGGCTGACGGGCCGCGAAGCCCGGGTGCACGAACTCGACCTCCTCGTCGCACAACCGGAGCGGGAGCCGGGCCGCACCTCCTTTCGCCGGGAGTACCCCGCGGTGATGCAGCCCGTCGAAGCGGCTCCCCGCAAATTGAGACATTGAACCACCCTCAAAACGACCGAACCATGAAACCACGCATCATCCTGCTCTGCCTCGGGCTGCTCCTGACAGCCCGGGCTGCGCAGGCACAATGGGTCGTCACGGACCCTACGAACCTCGCACAGGGAATCATCAACTCCACTAAACAGATCGTCGAAGCGGCCCGCAACGGATCGACCCTCCTGCAAAGTTTTCAAGAGACCGTAAAGATCTATGAACAGGGGAAGCAATATTACGACGCGCTGAAGGCGGTCAACAACCTCGTCCGCTCGGCCCGCAAAGTCCAGCAGTGCATGCTGCTCGTCGGGGAGATCTCCGACATCTACGTCAACGGCTATCAGCGCATGGTGGTCGATGACAACTTCTCGGCCACGGAACTGGCGGCAATCGCCACGGGATATGCCCGCATCATCGAGGAGTCGGCCGGGGAGCTCAAGGAGCTGCAGGATATTGTCAACCCCACGGACATGTCGCTGACGGACAAGGACCGTATCGACGTGGTGGAACGGGTCTACGGCGTGCTGCGGCACCATCGGGATCTGGCCCGCTACTACACGCGCAAGAATATCTCCATCTCGCTGCTGCGCGGCGCCCGACGCAACGACCTCGACCGCGTGATGGCTCTTTACGGAACCGACGAACAACGATACTGGTAGCGATGGTACAGGCAATTTCCATTTCGGAGAACATCCACACGATTCTCCGCGTTCTCTACGACGACATGATGGTTCTCTGCTATCCGATGGCCAAAGTTGCCACGGCCATAGCCGGAATCGGGGCTCTGATCTACATTGCCTACCGCATCTGGCAGGCGATGGCCCGAGCCGAGCCCATTGACCTCTTCCCGCTGCTGCGCCCCATGGCAATCGGCATCTGTATCATGTTTTTTCCGACCCTTGTGCTCGGGTCGCTCAACGGCATCCTCTCCCCGCTGGTGCAGGCCACCCACTCGCTGATGGTCGGCCAGACCTTCAACATGCAGGAGTGGCGGCAGGAGTGCGCACGCCTCGAACAGGAGAGCCGCGAGCGGCTTCCGGCGGAGAGCTACTACGCCGAAGACGAGGAGAAGGAGCGCGAGTTGCAGGCCCTGGGCATCGACGAGCAGTCGCAGCAGGCCCTCGACCGGATGCAGAGCGAGCGGAAGTCGTGGAGCTTCAAGGGTCTGATTCTGAAAGCCCTTACCGCGATCATGGAGCTCTTCTTCGCCGCGGCGGGTGTGATCCTCGATGTGCTGCGGACCTTCTACCTGATTGTCCTTTCGCTGCTCGGGCCCATTGCCTTCGCCATCTCGATCTTCGACGGGTTTCAAAACACCCTGGTGCAGTGGTTCTCCAAGTACATCTCCATCTACCTGTGGCTCCCTATCTCGGACCTCTTCTCGGCCATCATCGCCCGGCTGCAAACCCTCTCCCTGCAGCATGATGCCGAAATGATGGCGCAGGACTACAACTGGTATTTCGACATGTCGAACAGCATCAATCTGATCTTCATCCTTGTGGCCATCTGCGGCTATCTCTGCATCCCTTCGATCGCCTCGTGGGTCGTGCAGGCCAACGGCTTCTCCTCCTACAACCGGACCATCTCGCGCGCCACGTCGCTCGTGAGCGGCGGTGCCGGCTGGATTACCGGGAAGGTCTGGGCCGGGACCAAAAGCACGGTAGGTGGCGTTGGAAAGGGGCTGGCAACCGCAGCTCGCCTGATCCTCAAACAGTAATCGCATCATGGAATTCAAATCATTGCTGAACATCGAAACCTCCTTCCGGCAGCTGCGCCTCTATGCGCTCATCTTCGCCGGAATTTGCGCCGTGGTGACCATCACGGCCGTCAGCCTCTCGTATGCCTTTGCCGAGCGGCAGCGCGAGAAGATCTACGTCCTCGACAACGGGCGCTCGCTCATGGTCGCCCTCTCGCAGGACCTTGCCCAGAACCGTCCCGTCGAGGCCCGCGAGCATGTGCGGCGTTTCCACGAACTCTTCTTCTCGCTCTCGCCCGACAAGGCGGCCATCGAGTCGAACATGGAGCGGGCCCTGCAGATGGCCGACAAGAGCGCTCTGTCCTACTACAAGCTCCTGCAGGAGAAGGGATTCTTCAACCGGCTGATTGCCGCCAACGTCTCGCAGATGGTCCATGTGGACAGCATCCGCTGCAACTTCGACCGCTATCCCTACGAAGCCACGACCTACGCCCGGCAGCGCATCATGCGCGAGAATACGATCACCGAGCGGTCGCTCGTCACGACCTGCCGGCTGGTCAACGTCTCCCGCTCGGACAACAACCCACAGGGGTTTCTGGTCGAGGATCTGATGATCGTTGAAAATAAAGACTTGCAGACCTATGACCGTTAAAGCGTTTATCCAAAGCCGCGTGCGCTGGCTGCGTCGGCGCATCCGGCGCTGGCACGACCATCTCACGCCCCGAACCCGGCGGTGCATCCTCCTGGGGATGTTTCTGCTGCTGGTCGGACTCTACGGGTTGCTGCTCTTCGGCCCGGCTCCGCGATTCGACTTCGGGAGGATGGCACCTCCCTCTTTGGAAAATCTGAAATTGCGATAACTATGGAAGAGAGACAAAAAACCACACCGACGCCCGATTCTGCCGCGGCATTCGAGCGTCAGCGAAAAAGAAAAGTCATCCTGGTGGCCGCAGTCGGGAGTTGTCTGGTCATCGCGTTCATCTGGTTCCTCTTCAAACCCGCGCCCACGATCGGCGAGGGGCAGGCAGGAATCAACACCACGCTGCCCGACGGCAAGGCCCCGAAGATCGAGGGTGACAAGCGCAAGGCCGCGGAGCGCGTGGCCAGCGAGGAGCAGTCCCGCAACCGGATGATGACCCTCGGGGACAACTCCTTCTCATTGCTCGATGAAGAGCTTCGCAACACGGAGCCGCGGTCTCCGGCCGATGATCCCGTGCGCCGGGCTGCCGAGGCGAACCGCGCCATGCAGCAGCAGGCCCGACAATTCTACGCCGCGCCGCCGCGCAATGCCGAAGTCGAAGAGCTCCGCGAGCAGGTGGCCTCCCTGCAGCAGCAACTCGACATCGAGCGGCAGCAGCCCGACCCGATGGAAGTGGCCGAGGAGCAGTACCGCCTCGCACAGCGCTACCTCGGAGGCGGGACCGGGGTTTCAGGCGAGGCCAACGGCGTGAAGTCCTCGGGACGTTTCAGCGTCATGCGTCCCGTCCGCAAGGGCGACGTCCGGGCTTCGACCCTCAATCCGCGGATTGACTCCGCCCGGGAGCGCAACATCGGGTTTCTGACGGCCGCGGGCGTTCTTCCGATGGATACGGCTCCGACCATCCGGGCCTGCGTCGCGCAGACACAGGTCGTGCGCGTAGGCTCGACAATCGCCCTCCGGCTGCTGGAACCGGTACGCATCGACGGTGAAGTTATACCTCGCAACACGCTGCTCTACGGCGCCGTCTCCGTAACGAGCGACCGGCTGCGGGTGACGGTAACCTCCATCGAATACCTGGGACGCATCTTCCAGGTGCAGGCCGAAGCGTATGATCTCGACGGCCAGCCGGGAATCAACGTTCCCAACTCCCGCGAACGGACAGCCCTCAAGGAGGCGCTGGCATCCGTGGGACAGACGGCTGGGACGAGCGTGAACATCACCCATTCAGCCGGGCAGCAGGTCCTCGCCGAGTTGGCACGGGGCGGGATTCAGGCATCCTCCCGCTACCTTTCCGAGAAGCTCCGCGAGGTGCGCATCACCCTCAAGGCCAACCACCAGATGCTGTTAATCTCCAAAGAAAACTAAACAACACCATGAAACGAGACCTCATTTATCTGACGCTTCTGGCGGCTCTTTTTGCCGCGGCCAAAGTCATGGCCCAAAGCGACGGGACCTCGGCCAAGCAGGGGCCCACGCCCCGCACCATCGAGGTGGGATTTACGAAGACCGTGCATATCCTCTTCCCGGCGTCCGTAACCTACATCGACATCGGCTCGATGGCCATCATCGCCGGGAAGGCCGACGGCGCGGAGAATGTCGTGCGGGTGAAGGCCGCCGTGCGCGACTTTGCGGAGGAGACCAACCTCACGGTGATTACCGAGGACGGCGGATTCTACACCTTCGATGCCCGGTATGCCGAGAACCCCGCTACGTCGACCATCGAGATTGCGGCCGCGGAGAGTCCGACGGCACAGCCCGCGTCAGCCTTGGAGCCTGCCCGTGCGGACGAGGGACGCGTGCTGCTCCGCGAGGTGGGGCGGGAACGCCCTGCCACGATAAAGCGCGTGTTGAGCGACATCTACCGCCAGAACCGCGCGGATGTAAAGGGAATCCACACCCGGAAATACGGCGTGGAGGTCGAGGTGCGGGGTATCTACGTCCACAACGACGTGATCTACCTCCATGTGCAGATTGCCAACAACACGAACATCTCCTTCGAGGTGGACTATCGCCGCTTTGTCGTCGCGGACCGCAAGGCGGCCAAACGCACGGCTCAACAGCAGCGTATCATCGAACCGCTGCGGGTCTGCAACGCCCCCTCGATCGTGCGCGGGCACCAGCGCCAGCGCATCGTCTTCGCTCTTCCGAAGCTGACACTCGAGGAGGACAAGATTCTCCTGCTGGAGATCGCCGAGAAGGACGGAGCACGCCATCAATGTCTCGAAATCTCGAGCAAGGAGCTGCTCGGAGCAAAGGCATTGTAAGGATGAATCATGTCATAGCCAAGGAAAAGCCACTTCTTTCGGGAAGTGGCTTTTCTCAATTATTCGACAGCGGGTTCAATCAGTCGATTGTTTATATCCATTCGTTCGTGAAGGATTCGGACAATGAAAATGGATTGTTCGTCAATCACGCGATAAAAGAGGATATGTTTATGGATTTTGAATCCGCATAAACCGGCCTCAATATGATCGTACTTTTTACTTCCGGGCAGAAACGGCTCGTCAGCAATGCGGCGGCTCGCGGCAATCAGTTGCTCATAGTAGCTGTCGGCCTGCTGTTCGGACCACTTTTCCTCTGTATAGTTCCATATAGCGGTCAAATCCTCGACTGCCATATTGGAAAAGCGCACTTTACCCATTGCGACGTTTGGATTTCAGGGTTTTCAAGTGTTGCTCCGGATCAAAGTCCACGGCCTCCCCGCTTTTTTCTCCGGCACGAATGGCGGCTTTAAGCTCTACCAGGCGGCTTTCGTTCTCTTCCAATAAACGGAGCCCCGCCCGAATGACTTCACTGGCATTGTTATACCTTCCTTCCGCAATCTTGGCTCGGATAAACTCTTCGAAATATCCACCCAATGCTACCGATGTTGTCTTCATAATAGGGTTCTTTTCTGCAAAGTTACCAATATTTGGTAATATTGCAAATTTTATCCGCCGATGCGAAACTCAATCCAGTTTCCAGCCCAGCGCCTTGAATGCTGCGACATAGGTCAGAGGCAGCTTCTCCCGGCGTTTCAGACGCTCCCGCACGCGCTGACGCAGGTGTGTGGCTTCATCTTTCACAGCACCGAGAAACTCGGGTGTAAGAGCATTTCGGCTGCTGAAACAAGCCAGAAAGACAACATCTCCGACCCGTTCTACAACCCCCATATTGTCCAGTCTCCGGCGTCCGTTTGGATCCGGATTCGCTACGAACCAACCGACATGTTCGTTTTCAAACACTACACTCTCTTCTGTCTGGACGACACAATCGTCCCGATCCGGAGCATAATTCCAGACTTTTGTTTTCATGGTTTTCAAGTGTGAAGGGTCCATCCATTGATTTTTTCCAGCGTATAGCAACAGGAACGATCCGGCGAGCCATGATAGACCAGTCCGCCGACAACTCCGAGAGAACCGTCTGCATAGCGCAGCTTGAATAGGAACGAGTAGGGAGCAAAATCCCGATAGAGTTCTATTTCACTCGCCTGCCGAGCGTTTTGGCCCCACCGCTCAAGCCTGTCGAGGCACTCCTGCAAGGTGCAATCGCCAATACTCTCGGCATACCGGACGACCGCATCAAAATACTCCTGACACATGATTTTCATAGCGTGATCTGTTATTTGGTTCGACAATAAGTCATGGTTCCATAAGGTTTCCGGCGTTGGATCTCGATCAGCAGACCTCTTTGGACCAGCGAGGCGTAGATCTCCCGGACGAAGTGCACGCACGGCGAATCGAACGAACAGCCCAGTGGTGCACGGACGGTGTGCACCATCAGTTGCCGCACCAGCTCCTCGAGAACCTCGTCCCGAAGGTGGTATTTCGAAGGGTCTGAGGTACGGAAAGCCTCAAGAAAAAGCTGTTCGGAATAGTGTTGCCGGTAGTAGGCCAACTCCTCCTCAACGGTAAAGTCATAGAGTCGGTCGTAACGGTCCGTCGTTTGATATTGAAACGAGGTTCCCTGTCGCAGGATTCTTTCAACAAGGGCAATATGAGGCTCCTCGACCGGACCGGATAGCTCCGTCGGGTGGCAGTAGAGGCAGGTCGTTCCCAACTGGAAGGAGGGACAACCCGGCGGGTTTTCCAGGATCGTAAAGCCGGCATGGGAGAAGAGCGTGCGAATCTCCGTGTAGAATCGGTCGTGTTGTTCGTGCGACATACGTCCGTCGTTATAGCCCGCCTCGATGCGGAAGTAGACGTCATAGATTGGATGGGTGGTTTTCATGGTTTGAAAAGATTAAGCCGCAGCCCGAAGACTGCGGCATGGTTTAATAATCGGCAATAAAGATTTATGCAGCCGGAGCTTCGGTCTCCTCGTCCGCGATTTCGTCAGTCCCGATCTCCAGATGGTCGAAGATCATCCGGGCGGCCCGGTTGACGTCGACCAGAATATCGAAGAGGTAGGCAGGTTCCCGGCGCAATTGCGTAAGCCACCCTTTGAGATAGGCGGCATTCTCCTCGCGGGGCGTCGTGGCAAAGCCAGCCATGGCACCGCACAGCGCCGAGGTCAGCTCCGCAACCAACTCTTCGCGGGCATACTCTTCGTCGCCAAAGCTGCTCCCCATCGTGCGGTTCAGACGCTCGGTATGACCCGTGCTGTGGGCCACCTCGTGCAGCAGCGTCCCGTAGAAGGCTTCGCCCTTCGGGAACTGCTCCTTGAGCGGGCAGACGACCCGATCGTACAGGCGCGTGTAATAGGCCCGGTCGCCGTAACGGAGTTCAATCGGGCAGAGCCACGACTGCTGCTCAATCATTCGGTCAATCGGCTCGCAGACCATGCCGTCGGAGTAATCCTTCCGTTCGGCACAAGCCGTCAGCGCCGCATAGCGTTCCGGTTGCTTCTCTTGCATATCTGTTTGATCAAGGTTGAAGACCGAATAGTAGCGTATGAAGGGAATGGCCTCGTACTGTTTGCGGGCCTCCTTCGGAAGCTGGCGATACTCCTCGAGGTCGATCTTGCGGCGGGTCTCCTTGTGGCGGATACAGATCTTCCAGAAGTATACCGGGAACGACAGGGAGCCCTTGAGAATATTCAGCCCCTCCTCCTTGGCCTGCCGGAAGGTCATGAAGATTGGCGTTTGATAGTCCGCTATTCCCGAAAGGAAGAGCAGCATCAGGATGTTCCCGGCCCGGTAGGGCGTGCCGCGCAGGTTGCGGGGAAGACCGTGTGCGAGGTCCGTGATCCACGGTTTCTGCCAGTCGGTTTCGAGGTGTTCGATACGCTGGATCATCAGCTCTGTCAGTCGGGGTGCTATGGCATCTATCAGATTCGGGTTTTTCATGGCTGGATGGGATTGGAAACAGGTTGGAAATGAAAGACGGAGCAATCGTTTGATTGCTCCGTCGGTTTTACTTGGATCAGGCGGCCAGCGATTCTGTCGTCTCGTTCGGGCCGAACTCCTGATCGGCCGGGATAATCAGCGGCTCGGCAGGCGGCACCGGAATCTCCGTGTCGGGCGTCGCTTCCGGCTCCTCGGGGAGTCCTTCGGGAATGGATTCTGCATCCGACTCCCAGGATTCGGCCAAAGCCCGGGCCTCCTCCTGCGCCTTCAGGTCGTCAATCTGCTCCTGCAGCTTCGTCCGGCGTCGTTCGTAGGTTGCCAGGTATTTCTCCTGCACGGTCCGGCTTTGAGCCTCGAAATTCAGATCGGCGAACCGGCACATCAGGCGCGTATCCACCTCCTCGTCCGTACAGTTGTAATCCCGGGCCGTTGTGCGGAAGAAGTCAAGCAGGAAGAGGCGAATCATTGCCGCCCGCTGCTCGGGTGTCAGTTGTCCGGCAGCCGCGAAGCGCTCCTCTTCGGTGACGCGCCACTGATTTTGAGGTTCGATGCCGCACTGCCGAAGCCGGTCGTCCGCCATGTGTCGGATCACGGCGTAGTAGAACATCTGGTGCTCCTCTTCGGTCAGCGGGCTGCCCGAGACTTTCGATTCGCGGAACAGCGTCTTCATGTCGGCAGTGATATGCTCGTAGCAAAGCTGCCGGTTTCGGTGGTCCTGACGCAGCAGGCTCTCCATCGGAGAGGCAGGAACCATCGTGACGTAAACCGTCCGTTCCCCTGCAGCATCCTCGACCGCGACTTCCCGCGCCTCTTCCGGAACATCCTCATAGCGGATCTCCACGTCGAACATTCCGATGACGGCATATTTGCGGACACGGCCCTCCGTAACGTCGAATTCGAGTTGCCGGGTCTGTTCCGTAAACCGAGCCAACGCCGCTTCGTAGCGCTTCACGGCTTCCGCGTAGTTTTCTTCCGACGAGTAGCACTCCGCCTGTGGAGCTTCGGGCATTTCTGGGGCCGTATCGTAGTAATCGAGGTAGTAATCTAACTCTTCGATCCGGTATCCCTCCTCTTCAAGATGCTCGATTACCGAATCGTGGGTATCCCCCACCGTGGCAAGGACCGTCCGCGGATCTGCCTTCAACAGTTGCAGGGCCTGCTGAACGAGGTATTCATCATTCTTACGCATCATGCAGCTCCGGTTCTGGCAGCCTGCACATCCGTCCGTACATTCATCCTTGAAAAGGATTTGGTTGGCTGTATTGTGATGGCAGGAGAAGCATTCGGTCTTGTCGAAGCGATAGGTGTCCAGGCGGGTCATGTAGCGATCGTAGAGCCGTCGGGCAATCTCCTTGATCCGGGCATTCTTCCACGACAGGCGGCAGCCGTCCGAGAAATGCTCTTCGTAGACCTCCTGCTGGACCGCCACATCGTATTTCGCAATCTCGGTGGCGACACCGACCGAAATCTCCTCCCGGTCGAGCTGCTCGGCGAGGGCGTCGATCAGATCACAGAGTTTCAGTCGGGAGCGGATGTAGGTCTCGGATTTTCCGAACTTCCCGACCAGGCTCTCGATCGTATGACGTCCCGATTCCAGCGCCCGTTTGTAGGCCGCAGCCTCCTCGCGGGGTGTCACGTCCTCGCGTTGGAGGTTCTCCGTAATGGCGGCATCCTCGGCTTCGGCATCCGACAACTCCCGAACAAGGGCCGGAATGAATTTCAGCCCCGCCATCGCTGCGGCCCAATAGCGCCGTTCGCCATAGACAATCTCGAAACCTTCCTCTTTGGGTCGGACGCAAATCGGTTGCAGAACCCCGACCTGGCGGATGCTGTCGGCGAGTTCCTGCAAGGTCTCCGAACGGAAATCCTTGCGGGGATTGTAGGTGCTGCTGACAATCTTGTTCAAATCCAGCAACTGAATGGCCGGAGCCGGTTGCTGATCCGCTGTCCCGGAATTGGAGGCAACCTGCGGCAATTCCTGCACGCCGGGATTCAGATTTGAAGGGGCGGCTTTCGATGCTTTGGCCCGGCTCTTCTTCGTTTTCGGTTCTTCCTTGGAAGTCTGCATAACATCAAACAGTTTTTACCGTGTGTCTCACGTTTCTGGGACCATGCTATCCAAACGGACTGCATAGTCAATGAATAATTATGTTATGAGGACTTATTCCCGACGCGGTCGGTTGCCTCGGGAAGAGACACAGTCATGCGGCGACGTCGGAGCGGCGAAAAATACCGCAGCCTGGCGAGGATGATTTTTCGTCCGAGGACGGCGGGCGGCTTACGGGCTTCCGCATGACTATCTTCCCCGACGGCAACAGACGATTAAGACAAATACATAGCGAACCTTCTATCTAAAACCAATAATATGATCTAAAACCTAGACCTATACCCGAACTAATGCATAAGCATAAAAAAACAAACTCAGCTCGCAAAAGCGAGCTGAGTCAAAGGCTAAAATAAGAAAAAGTATATCTATATCCTCGACAATGTATTTCTTAACTAAAGAATTCAGAAATAATGATCCTAACCACTCTGGTAATTTCAATAATAAGTCTATATTACATATAATTCAACGCTCGATATGTACTACGCACCTCCTCTTGAAACCTCCGATACGAATTTAATAACAATAACTTATCTATACTTATTTTATCTCCAATAATTTCATATAAGTCCGAAATTGTTAAACGCTGACGACGTCTGGGGAGATCAGACTGTGCAACTCTAATAGCCTCTTCAATAACAGACTTTGGATCTGCTATCACTTCAGGATCTCTATCAATACCTAAATCATTATCAGATTTTCGTGTTCCAATTTCAGCTTTTAACAAATCTTTATCTGCTAACATCCAAGCCTCCATCATTCGTACAGGAATAACAGGGGTTAGTATTTTACAATAATCATCCCCTTTCCTATCCAATTCAGATTGCGCTGGATATATATTATATCTTTTTCTATCATCATATGTTTCTCTATCAGCATCTGTATGAATCGCCAAAGCCATCATACCAAATTCTTTGACACCATCACATGAAGCCTGTATCACATATTCACTAAAAGACAAACCTGTTTTTTTCGTTTTTAATCTTTGTATATCAATATCTACGTCAGTCCGACATTCTTTCAATGCAATATCTTGAAACGTACGACGTACAATACTCTCAAAAAAACGAATATCAGTAGGCCCTTCGGTTGCTAATCCTATAAAAATTTGCGCAATCATTTTTAACACGCCTTCTTAATGGATTGATTCATTATCACTAAACAACATAAATTCGTTCATCATTTGCAAGGTTGATTTTGTTTCCTGCTCTGAGAAGGGAATTTTTGTTTGTAATGGATTGTCTTTAGGCACGGGAACAATTTTAGTCGCCAACAACTTCTTTTTATTACCATCAATAGAGCATATTCTAACAACCATCCGAGCAAAATCAATGGAAACAAGCGGAGATGTCAGCCATTTATATATTGCAGATACAAAGACAGTGGAGTGTGTATTCACTATTACCTGACGTAAAGGCATATCAGCATCTAAGAAATCTGTGGATAAATCTTTTAGCAAGGTTGCCATCACTTTAATTCTAAACGGATGAATTCCATTCTCTGGCTCCTCAAAGCACAATAAACCTTGATGCTTATTGTCCATATATAAAATGCACAATGCGAGAATACGCAACGTTCCTTCAGACAATACACGTGATGAATATTCTTTCCCATCAATATCATGCAAGACGATTACATATTGCTTATTTTCAATATCATCGACCACATCAACATCTACAAAATTTGGAAGAAAAGAATGTAACCTACGTGAAATCTCTTTCATATTGTAACCATCCTCCTGCTTAATTCGATATAATGCTGCTGCCAGATTTTCTCCTGCAGGGCCTATAATATCTTCGCCAATAGTTTTACTTGTAGGCAAGCGAAGAACTTCCGGGTTCAATTGCAAAAAACGCCAGCTTTTCATTTCTTCTCTTGCAGCAAGGATATGTTTAAAATCTACCGAATCAACACTACTTAAAACTGTCCTAGTAGTATTATTCAATGGATATATTCGTTTTTTTCCCTGAGAACCATCTTGTGGAACTATGATAGAATTAACGCCATTATACTCGGCTGTATACATATACGGTATTTGACGTTTACCTGTAACTACTTTGGGACGCCATATTTCAGCATATCTTGACGGAATAATCTTAATCCATTTATCCTTATCATGCTTTATGGTATCCAAATATTCATGGACGACTTCAATATCCTCCATCCCCACATTGTTGGTAAAACGATGCAGGGTCAATTCATAACGGAGCCTTGTATAACGTAATGTTGCAGTTGATCCCCACGTATCAGTAACAGTTGGGTTAACTAACATCTCAACCACAAAAGACATTTCTTTTGCAACAGAATGATCATCATACTGCGTAAAAAGTTCTATCAAATCACCACGCTGTTTGCGAAAAGCGCGCTGAATTTTATCCGTATCAGCCAGAGCCGCCAATAACCGGAAAACATCAAAAAGATTACTTTTCCCCGCAGCGTTTGATCCTGCAATAATCGTTAACGGAGTAAAATCCATTTCAAAGTTTTGAAAGGATTTAAATCCATCCACCTTAATATACGTAATCATAGTATATTTTGAATATCTCGTTCTAAACTTTAACAACTATGACTTATTATCACAGCATTTTCCATTTATGGAACAAATATACAAAATTTCAGAATAATAGCCGAGATGAGCCTCAACCAACTTTATAGTAAAAATAAATAAACTCTCTCTTATCCAATCATCTAAAGGATCCCGTTACTAAACATTATACGGACAAGCACACAATGAATAAAACACAATCGGAAAAATCTTCGGAAGGTTATTAGGAAATTACCCAAATACTGTTGATCACATTTCCGAATAATTCAATAAGCAGCCATTATTTCTGGAATATTTCGCAGAATGCTGCGTCTGATATTTCCTCAAGAAAAAAGAATTCATTAATAATAACATAAGAAAACTATATTAACAAGATCTCCAAGCCCTGAAATTCCTCAATATAGCAATAGCAAAAACATTTCTTCGCTCAATATGAGAATCCATGATAACAAATTATGAGTAAACTATATACATAGCCTAATAAAATTTTATTAGTTTTGTACATAAAATATTTACATTGTCAATTTTCATCAATTTATTCATGAATACCGAATATATCATTACTCTTCGCAAGGAGTATATTGAGAACCATATTAAACAGCAAATTAGAGAAGAACTAATTTCTGAAAACAATATTGAAAAACGTGATATTAAGGGCTATCATGGTCGCGAAATATTAGAACTTCTACAAAACGCAGACGATGCCTATCAAAAGAGTATAAATTTAAATCAGAAACCCGCATCAGATCTTAATATTGAGATAAGCTATATCAAAGGTCGCTTAATTATTTCCAACACAGGAACATTTTTTGATGAAGAAGGCATTAAAGCGATTGTTCAAGGCAACAATAGTCCGAAAAAGGGGAAATATATTGGCAATAAAGGGACTGGTTTTAGGTCAATATTAAATTGGGCAGATGAGGTTAGAATTTACTCAGGAGAATTCGCCGTGCAATTTTCAAAGGATATCGCACAAAAGATTTTTGAAAAAATAAAAGACAAACAACAGATTCAAAAACAACTGGGAAAAGAGCCGTCCCTTTATATACCGATGTTAGCAGTCCCAGAAAATATTGAACATGACCGTCCTAAAGATCGTACAACTATTGAGATTAGTATAAATTCTGAAAAAACAAAGGATGATTACTCCGTTGAAAAACAAATAGACAACTTAGATCTACACATTCTCTTATTCCTTCCTAATGTTTCAAAAATTGCTATTACAACAGAACATGACAATATTTCCTATGAAAGAATCATATCGAACAGCCAAAAGTATGGTGAAATATCTAGCATGGATATTGAACTTCGAAAAGTTATTAATAATAAGATTGATTGTATAGAACAATTCAAACTATTTAGAAAAATCATCTCTAATGCAATAGAAGAGGATAACATCAAAAAAGATATTCAATTAGCTATTGCTGTTCCTTTGAATGGAAACATAAATATTAAACATATATATTCATATTTTCCTCTTCTTGATACTGATTCTCCTTTTAATTGTATCCTTCATGCGACCTATTCTTTAGGAGACCATCGCAACACTATCAATTATAGCGAGACAAACAAAATAATCATAAAAGAACAACTTAATTTTTTAATAAATATTGCGACTATATATATATCAAATAAAGATCTAAACACTGCATATAGAATATTACTTCCTACCAATTATAATAAATATTATAGTTGGAATTTCTCTTCAACCTTTTCGAAATTCGACTTGGAAGACTATTATATCCCAAAACTTTCTCGTCTTTCAATGTTTGAAACTGTTAATAATGAGCTAATTTCTATAGATAGTCATCCTCAAAAAATAGATTTCGAAATTCCGAATATATTGGTAGGAAGTGCGTTTAATAAACTTCTTAAATCAAAGGACAACCAGAATCTGAACAACTTAATCTATCTCATTTCAAAGAAACAGCAAATTGATATATCAATATCTCCAGAAGATTTATGTGAGTCAATAAATTTATATTCCGACAAATGGGATATAACACAGCAAGTAGCCATTTTTACTTGGTGGAATAATCATTTTATGGAGAGCAAACTATTGCCAAAACTTTTAAAAACGCAAAAAGGAGATTGGCTGGAATACAACCAAGAGTGCTATTTTTTGGAGGGCGATTTCGATTCTATCGAATTACCTAATTGGGTAGAAGTTCCAGCAATAGACGAAAAATATCAAAATGCAATAATTGACAATCTAAAGAATTTACCCATTCCAGACGATACAGACGACAATAAAAAAAGGTCGGCTATCCGTTATGTATGTCAAAATAAGATATTTCCATTAGTAAATTTTAAATACAAAGATCGCAACAATATTATTCCTACAATAAATACCTCTGTTAAGAATGACTATAACAAAGCTGTTGAATTTGTTAAATGGTTATGGCAACATTATGGTCATAATTGGGCGGAGGTAAGATCTTGGTCATATAATGTTTTAAACTTTCCCAGTTCTGACAAAAATGTTGTTTCTTGTAACAAGTTATATTGGGACGAACATTATAATAATACGATTTCCAATAAACTTTTTTTACAAGATTTCCACGCTTTCCCTGATAATGAGATATTTGATGTATCTGATGATGATAAAGAAAACTTTAAAGCCTTTATTCAACATTTTGGCGTTCGAGATTTCCCTAAAATTGAAATTCAGGATATCACTGATCCTTTGAACTACTACGATAAGACGATCAAAAACGACATAATGAAATCCGGCGTATTCTCTGGAACATCAACCACATATATTACATATTGCAAGTATAAACTACCATACATATCTGATTTAAAAGAAATACTTAAGAATCTAAAAATGGCGGATGTGGTTAAATGGATTCTGGAGGATCATGATTTATCTGCAAATCTTGATGCTACATATTGTTCATCCGAGGCTATTGTAAAATACCATGGTAATAATCAATGGAACGGTACTGAAACAAAATTTACAGGTCGAATTAGAAACTATATCCTTGTAATTTTTAACAACTCACCATGGATATACATAGACAATAAACATTATGCACCCTGCGAGGTCCTAAATGGTTTTACTTCTAAAAATAATCAGAAATTCAAACATTTTGTACCGGTATTGACTACAGAAATACTTGAGGATATATCAAAAGACTTAAACATAGAGATTAATGATGTTATCTCAGTTATGTCAAAATTTCTCTTTGTAAAAAATGTCACAAACCTGCCTTCAAATAAATTTTACGGTTTATTACTCGACCTTCAAGAGTCAAACAATCCATTAGACCAGGAACTATCCAGGGTAATTTACCGGATTGTAGAATCGTCTTCTTTTAATATTACGTTTGATGACTCTGAAAATCGTAAAAAATTTTTCACCGAAGGTAAATTATTAGTGAGATATCAGGGAATCCTCCAATATTATCCCGCTAGGCAATCATATCTTCCCTCCCAAAAGATTATAAACAAAAAAATCTTCCATATTGTTGAAAAGAATCAACGAACGAATAATTCTAACTTTGTACGAATTTTTGGATGCAAAGAATACACAAATGATTATACGGTTATTCTAGGGGCTGAGAAAATTTCGCATCTTGACGATCGTTTTCAATCCTACTTCAGAGAATTTATTAAATATGCAAGAGCATATAGCGAGAGGAATGAAAATATTAGCAATAATATCGACTCCCTGAGAATTACCTTAGTTAGTGAATTGCTTATCAACGAAAACAATGTTCCAATAAAAGTTCAAGACAATTATTCTTTAATAAGAGACACACTGACAAATTGGTATATAATCCTTAATAAGGAGGACTATGACACAAATGAATTGTCTGTTTGTATTGAAAACATTTTTACTAATATCGCCAATACTCCTGGTTTTGACTCCAATAAAATAGGAGAACTTTTTCGAGCATCTTCAAAAGAAAATAGAGAGTTTCTAATACAAAAAGAATTTGGGTCATTAAGTGTAATTGGAGACATAGAGTATTATAATGTTATTAAACAGAATTTTGTCAATACACTAAAAAAGCTAAAGCCCGAGTATGAGCTTGAAGAAGATCTCATTGATTTTAACAAATTTGAGTCTCCCTCTAATCACCCTTTAATTATAAAATTATTCAACAACCTAAACATTGATATAGAGGACTTTAGAAAGGCTGGTTTTGTTTATGCAATCGATATTAGAGGATATCTAAAAACTGAACTAGACAAGTTTATCCGCTCTGAGATCTTTAATTTTCAAGATTCTCTTTTTACTGCAGCTTGTTCCAATCAAAGGCTACAAAAGGATTTCATTTCAAAGACTAACCAATTTAAGAGTTATGCTGATTCTGCTATAATCATAAATTCTGTAAAGTGTAATCCTATAAATGATGTAAAAAAGATATTCGGAGAATGGCAAGATACCATTTGCCCATTGTCTGCATTAAAAGTTTATAGTCAGAACTATGAGAAATTAAATCCCGAGGATAAATATCGAGACGAAATAGCAAATGATATTAAAGTCCAAACAATGATATATTTTAATCTTAAAAAAGAATTTGATGAATGGTTAAATCAACAAAACAAGACTATTCCCAATCATCAGGCTAAAAAGGAAGAAGAAATATATACAAGATACCGTTCTATAATCCCCCAAATAACAACTATAGAAACTCGTTCCAAACATAATGAGTTAAGTGATAACGACAAAATAAAAAAAACGTATCATCAAGGTGTTTTTTCACGTCAAAATATGGATAATAAAAATCACAATCTAAAACAGATTGGGAACATAGGAGAATTATTAATTTATAATCTTTTGACGCAACAATATGGCAAAATGAATATACATCCACGGTCAGAAGCTTTTGTTGATTTAGGAATTCTAAAATCTGGCCTTGCAACATCCGGAGAATATGACCTTTCTTATATCGATAACAACAAAGAAGAAATATATGTCGAAGTAAAAACAGGTCATAATAATACTTTTTACATATCGCCGGACGAATTAAAGTTTGCAAAAGAGCATGCCTCCCACTATTATATCTATTACGTCTATGACATAAATACAAAAGAACCTAAATATAAAGTTATCCCAACTATATTCTGGGAGAATGATACATTCCACATAACAGAGATTATTGAAAAATATAAAGTTACATTCTAGGAAGAACATACGCGAGATACAAAATTGTTTCTTTAACAAGAATGTATATACCACTTCCCATAGACATAGATATTCCGCTCAAGATAGAGCGTGTGCAGGTCATACGAGATGACCCACAGACATAACGAGTGGTCACCTCGAAGACTGAATGTCAAATCACGGAAAGCTGCTTTCGGGAAGCGGACGTTCTGCGTGTAGAATCGCCCCTTGTAACCCGCAGGCGTCGCTTCACACAGGTAGACACTAAAAGTGCAAAACAACCAGCGGAGAATCCTCCGCCGGTTCTCGGGGTACAGGCTCTCAACATAAAAGCGATGGTAGTAAATCATCTCCTGCTGCTGTCAACGTAAACGATACCTCCGGGCAAAATAGGCAACAACTCCCGGAATGTGCTTTTTGTAATAGGGCTGATTCTCCCGGCACCACGTGGCGAGTTCCTGCTTCGTGGTAAAGGGTCGGCGCCAGCTGCGTCCCGACATAATACGATCCAACTCGGGAGCCAAGCGCTCGACAAAATCTCCGACGGTCCAGCCTTCCCAGATGTGCTTCTGAAGGTCAATCATACTAAATCCATTTTGAGGTTTGACATACGGTTCATGGGCCGGCTCCATTTAGGAAAGAAGGTGCCGGCCACGGGCCGATACACAGCGGCGGGACCAACCGGAGGCTCTTTTCGGACGATACGACCCCGACGGGTGGAGATCGTGCGAAAAGGGACTTCAAGGTGCAGGCACGCCGCTATCTTGGCCCGAGGTCGGCACTTGCGGAATAACCTTCCACCCTACTGTCAAACTTTATGCTCATCCGCACCAATCACAATTCGGGGAGTACGCCGCAGCGCATTTTGCAGATTGCGTTGGTTGATCCGGTAAACGAGCATCAGCAGATCATAGGCGCTGTACAGGAATTGCCGCCGATAGATCTTGGGGCGGATCAGCCGTTTTTGACGGTAACGGGTCAGCGTTTCGGGGCGAATGTCGAGGACTTCGCAGGCCGCATCGGCCGTCAGGAAGAGCGGTTCGTTGCTTTGACTGCACAGGTATTCAAAAAGCAGCAAACCCTTGCTCAAAAGGAAATTTGTCTTGATGAGACGTTCGAGCTGTTCGGAGGGGACAAGCCGATAGATGCGGGGATTTTGTTTATTTTCCATGGGTAACTGATTTATTGATTCAACGATTCGAGTTTTCCGCGGCGGCGCATCTTGCGGATGAACTCCTGCACCTCGGAGAGCAGGTACATGCGCCGGGCTCCGATGTTGAAGCCGACGAGCAGTCCCTGTTCGCGGAAGCGGCGCACCTGGCGTTCGCTCTGGCGGAGCAACTGGCAGACCTCCGCAAAATCGAGGATCGGATCGCCTTCGAGCTGGTTCCGGTGATCCTTCATGAAGTGTACGATCTCGAGGATCTCTTCGACCGTCCGCAGAATGCGGGACAGGTCATCCGTGTGTTGATTTTCCATCTATATCGGGTTTGGTTTCCACGGCAAAAATGGGACAACCTCGGAACTCGTTTATCAGTGTTTGAATCAATTATATGTTTTGCCAGATCCGAAACCCGGACATCCCTTGTCCCCGGCAGTCCATCAAATAGCAGGAGCAAAACCTCCATAACTTGCCGGTATCGGCAAAAAACATCATTCTGGGATTGGAAATCACCACTTAACTTGCCGATAAGAAATAGCTTTTCAGGTTTGGTTCTTACTGCAAATTTGGCAAGGACTCCATCTGAAGGCTCATGCTATTCAAAGAAAGTATGACGAGCGGCATTGTTTCCAACATCATCGACAACTAAACGATGTTCTGTGACCAACTGTTCAGACAAAAAATGGTCTTCCAAAATCAGAAAAATACAATAAATTTGCAAACAAATTCGTTTGCATTTCGTATATTTGCAGATGAAGCCATGAAAAGCAGAATTGACATATTGAAAGGCATCCATCCGGGCAAGATAATCGGCAGGGATTTGAAGAAACGCAATCTCAGCCAACGGTCGTTTGCTGCCTCCATCGGAGAACACAGTCAAACTCTCAATGCCGTCATTACGGGGCGACGTAATCTGACGGTCGAGATGGCGTTGAAGATCGAGCAGGCATTCGGATATGAAGAGGGATTCCTGCTGCTGCTTCAGACATACTACGAGATCGCCGAATACAAGAATGGTCAAAAGAGCCGTGCCATATCCGGGACACCGGCAATTCGTCGGTCGCTGTTTTGGGATACCGACTTCGACACACTGGACTGGGGACGATACCGCGAATCGGTCATCGCTCGTGTCCTGGAGCGAGGTAATGATGCAGAAAAAGCGGAGATTGCCCGATTCTACGGCACCACACTCACTGCCCTCGAAACCGATTCTCCGAAAAACACATACCGTATAAACACGACATCGCAAAATGGCTGACAATAGCTACCTGCACTATGAAACGGTAACGCCGCTGTTGAAAGAGACTCTCGGAATACTGATGAGCGAGGAATCGTTTGCACCCTTCCGTCTGGTCGGAGGTACAAACCTGAGCCTTCGCTACGGGCACCGAAAATCTGTCGACATTGACTTGTTTACCGATGCCGAGTATCGCAGTCTCGATTTTCGGGTATTCGAACGCTTTCTGCAATCTCATTTTCCATATTATGATTGCAGCGACACAACCTCTATTATTGGATTCGGCCGCGGATACTACATCGGACCGTCGGAACAGGAAGCCATCAAACTTGATTTGATGTATACCGATCCGTTTCTCAAAATCTCAGACTGTATTGATGGCGTTCGGATAGCGAGCATCGAGGATATGATTGCCATGAAGATGAATGTTGTATCGCGGGGTGGGCGCAAAAAGGATTTCTGGGATCTGCACATGCTGCTGACCGAATATTCACTGGCAGAGATGTTCGCACTGCACGCCCGCAGACACGAATGGGAGCACAACGCGGACGAACTTCTGGAGCGCCTGACCGACTTTCGCATGGCTGACGAGGATCCTGATCCGGTTTGCCTGCGGGGACTGGACTGGAACGACATCAAACTCGATCTGGTCGATGCCGTGGAGGCTTTTGCCGAAAACCAATAATCAGTTTCTCAATCTCAATACAATTGCCTGCAGAACGAAAGCCCAGCAGCCAGATGTAATTAGTACACTCGTCCGAAGGAATGAACCACTCATGCAGCATCACCTATGTGTGCTCCACAAGATGACACAAAAGGTCCTCGGTAGCCGAAAGGTAGCAAGCATGATGTTCGCTTGTTCGAAAAGCGCAGGATCACTTGATTTGGAAATATCCGATTGGAATCTAGGGCCAAACAAAAATATAATCTATTGATTTATTTACATTTACACACCGTATATTACACACAAAAATCGGCAAAAAAATCCGCAGGTTCGTTTCCAATTCGGTTGCAAAATCAGGGAATTTTTCGTAACTTTGTAACAACCAAGTGAATACAAGGGAAAACAGCGAAAATAGGTTGTGGCCTATTCGGTGTGTCTAAAAATTTTTACAATCTTAATACATTGATATATTGGTGATTACGATATGGGTTCAGTTATCGTATTCTCCACCAAGACAAGGCCGCGAAGAGGCCGGGAACCTGTAAACCGCAAGTTTACAGGTTTTTTGTTTTTGGGCGGGGCGTCTGCCGACGGAGCTGCCCGGCGAGACTCGGGGCCAGGGTCTGGCGCGGCTCGGCGCACCTGCATTCGTAACGGATCGCGTTTCGGACCATGGGCGGCGGTCTTCGCCACGGTCAGTTGGCGCGCCCGGACGGGTTGGCGCACATGGACATGCGAATGCTCACGGACGACACATTGCCGCGCGCGGCGGCACATCAATGGCTCATGCGGAGCTGCTGCTTGAGCCGGCACAGGTGCTGCGGCGTGATGTCCAGATAGGAGGCCAGCACGCGGCTCGTGACGGCTTCGATGATGTCGGGACGGTTTTTCAGTACGGCCTGATAGCGCTCCATGGCCGTGCCGTTGATGAGCGAGAGTTTCCGCTCGCAGATGCAGATCTGGGCCGATGCCAGGCTGAACATCCAGCGGGCGAACTCGTCCGAGCCGTTGATGAAGTCGTAGAAGGTCTTGCGGCTCATTCGGAGCAGCGTGACGGGTATCTTGCAGGTCTCGGCCATCAAAAAGGCGGGCGCGTCGAGATAAAACGAGAGCGGCGACATGAAGATCGTACCGGGAGAGGCAAAGCCGAAGGTCGTCTCCTTGGCATCGTCCACATGAAAAAGCCGGACGATCCCCTTCTTGACGCAGAACACGTCGGTGCAGACCTTTCCGAACTCGATGATACGGCTGCGCGGCTTGACCTGCGTCTCCTCCATCGCCTCAATAAACTCCTCCACCAACGCATCCGAAGGGGTGAAATTGCACTCCTCCTTGAGCAGCTGTTTCAAATCCTTTTTCATGCACGCAATATTAACCATAATCTGCCGGAAATGCAAAATATGAAACCATGAATTTAGGTTAACGATTTTTCGCGATTAAAATCCTTACTTTGTATGCTGTAAACATATCCACACACAAAATCATGAAACAATTCGCTCCAATGAAACTGCTGGGCTGCCTGCTGGCGGTCCTGCTGATGCAGACGATGACGTCCTGCTCCTACGACGATTCCGATCTCTGGCGCTCCGTGAACGGGCTGACGGAACGCCTCGACCAGCTGGAGAGCTCGATGCAGCAGGAGATCAACTCGCTGAAAACCATCCTTGAGAAACTCAACCAGCAGGAGGTCACCGTGGACTCGGCCGTCGAGACCTCAACCGGCTGGACGATCACCTTCTCCGACGGGACCTCGGTCGAGATCGCCAAGGGTGGATCGGGCAGCTGGTCGCCGGCCCTCATCATCGTCGAGGAGGAGGGTGATTTCTGGTGGGCCTACAAGAGCGCCGAGGGCAACGTCGTCTTCGTGACCGATGCCGACGGCAACCGGATCCGCGCCGCAGCCGTGGCACCCCAGGTAAGAATCAACCCCGAGACCGAGCGGTGGGAGATCTCCGCCGACGGCGGCAAGACGTGGGAGGACACCGGCGTGCGCGCCACCGAAGAGGAAAAGGTCGGCTTCTTCCTCGACGTCCGCTTCGAGAACGGCATGCTGGTCGTCGAGCTCGTCGACGGCACCGTCATCACCCTTCCGGCTACCGGAGAGCTGCGCTTCACCTTCGACACGGCGGGTCCGCTCGAGTTCACCTACGGTGAGACGCAGGCCGTCGACTACACGATGACGGGCGCCGTCCACACCCAGATCGGCAAGCCCGACGGCTGGAAGGTAGCCTTCAACGGCGACAAGCTCGAAATTACGGCCCCCGTCGAGGAGAACACCTATGCCGAAAAGGAGGGCAAGGTCTCCGTCATCGCCCTTTCGGAGGCGGGATTGAGCGCCTATGCGGAGATCGGCGTCTCGGTGACTGCACCCGCCGTGGAGGCCGTCGACCTCAACGCCAACGGCACCTATGCCAACTGCTACATCGTCACCGAACCCAACACAACCTACCTCTTCGATGCCACGGTCATGGGCAACGGCATCGCCACGGCGGGCCTCGACGCCCCCACGCGCATCGAACCCAAGGAGGTCATGGTGCTGTGGGAGACCGGCTCCGAAGCCGGGAACGTCATCGCCAGCGTCGAGCTGACCGGTGACGGCAAGGTGCTCTTCACGACGTCGGGAACCGTCAACGGAAATGCCGTCATCGCGGTAACCGACGGCGTGCCCGTCACGGAGCCCTATCCGCGCAAGCGGGGCACGATCCTCTGGAGCTGGCACATCTGGGCCACGTCCGGCGTGAAGGATGTTGCCTGCACCAACTACGACGGCGAGCAGTTCACCATCATGGACCGCAACCTGGGCGAGTGGGACCAGCCGGACGGAAGCCTCAGTTCCTACGACGGACTCAAGTACCAGTGGGGCCGGAAAGACCCCTACGTGGGATTCAGCAGCGCCGGTGCGATTCTGGACGGCTCGATCGTCTACGGTGACCCCGACTACCAGCCGATGGTCGGATTCGCCACCTCGACCGAATCGGATGCGGCCACGCTGCGCGAGGCCATCCAGTTCCCCGAGATGTTCTTCACGGGCAACTACACCAACATGTTCGACTGGTACGGACTGGGCGGTTCGGACGACGCGGAGACGCTCTCCCACCGCAACGACTACCTGTGGGGCAATCCCGACGAGACGTCACCCGTGAAGACAATCTACGACCCGTGTCCGGAGGGTTACATGGTTGCCCCGGTAAAGGTCTTCACCGGCTTCACGGCAACCGGCGGCGCAGCCTTCGACTCGTCGTCGATCCTCACCGACGGTACGTTCAACGACGGCTGGACCTTCACCAACGCCAACTCGTTCTTCCCCGCTGCGGGTCAGATGGCCAACAATTCGGGTGTCCTCCGCCTCATTCCGGGACCCCAGGGCCGCGAAGGATACTACTGGACCTCCTCGGTCGACGAGGGACGCTCCAAGATTGTCGACTTCAACGCCAGCTACGTGATGTACAACTCCAACATGCGGGCTTCGGGTTGCAGTGTACGGTGCGTCCGGGTCTTCTGATCCGGTGATGCGCCAGCCGGCTATTCGGCATCCGGCACCCCACGGCAAGGGCCGGGCAGGATTTCCTGCCCGGCCCCTGTTTTTGCCGCCTTACGACAAAGACTGCCGCAAAAAAGCCGTCCTGCCAGCCTCCCGGCACACGAAAAGCGGGTATCCTCCCTGCCGGAAGAATACCCGCGACGAATTACTCAAACAGCCGATTCCAAACAACAGAAACAGACTTCCTGTCGTGGAATTTACTGAGCATTGACGTCATCCATGGTGATGTCGTGGCCGCCCCATAAACATTGCTCTGACAAACAGAGCGGCCATAAGTTTCAAAGTCTTTTTCATAGCGCATTAAGTTTTTAGGTTAATTTGTTTTGCGGTTGTTCCCATACAGGAGCCATGAGAGAATAAAAGAAAGACTGTATCTGTTGAATGAAATTTTCTATTACCAGTCTTTTGCGTAATCTCCATAGTATAAGGTTGTAGAATTAAGATCGAATACGTTCCCATTTGGATTATGAGAAATATACACCCCATATCCATACATTCCATCCATACCGTCCGGTTCATATACCATTAGAGTTGTACTAATAATGTTATTCCATTGTCCTTCATATTCTCCTTGAATATTCGTAATAAGGTCTCCGAACATAAGGATATTATTAGAACTCCAACTTAACATTCTCCATACCCAAAGATTCATTAAACCAATCATATTAGAATTGAATGAACTGGTTATTGAATAAAAAGGTACTGCAAAAGCTCCATATTTAGATTGTTCCAATCCGGCAATCGGTTTGCGAGGATGATTGTTTACAGGGAACATCATTCCCATCATTTCTCCTGTGCTTTGGTCAATCAGACCCCACGGGTCGAGAATCTGTACATCCTCATCCTCGCTCATGTAACCGGACCAGGCATAGTCTAAGTATTTCCCGACCTCGATGCCTCCGGTCGCCACTGTATCCCAAAAATATTCGGTCGGCTCCTCATAATCGGACAGGGTCAACAGTTTGTCAGGCATCGCTTCACGCAGGGCCTTGATGAGTCTCGGATAGGAGGTGGTATTCATAGCGGGCATACCCTCCACATCACCATAGCCAGCGTTGCGGTCGAAAAGATTAACGCCATCGAGGTCGTAGGTTTCAAGACAAGCCTTGACCTGTGCCACGAAGTCTGCAATCTGTGTATCGGTCAAGTTGCAGAAGCCCAATCCGGTGTTGCCGCCTTCAATCGAAAGGCAGACTTTGCGGCCCTTGTCCTGCAAGGGACGGATATGCAGATCGGCATGTTCCAACACATAACGGATATCCGAATTAAGCACCAGCTTGGCCCGCCCCGCAACTTCGTCATACCCAATCTGAACTACACGCAGATTGACAATATTGCCATACGTCCGTTCCCAAACATTGGGTGCCGCTGGATTCATTAGATCAGTCTTTATGATAACCCACACATCGGCCAGCATGGGCGAATATTCGGAGGTATTGACATAAAATACCGTCGTATTTACGGGGTCCAGTTCGTAATCGCCGACCTCCGGTTTGCGGACCTTGACGACATAGTAGAGGATGCCGCCGTCATCGGACAGCGCCACATCGTCCGACGACACCACAATCGGGGCCAGATACTCCCCCGCTTCCAGCCCGTCGGCCTTGAAGGTTACCTGCACCTTTTCGGAGATTCGCTCCCCGGCGGCTATCGTGATTTGCCCGTTACCGGCGATCTGAATATTCTCGGCCGGCATGGTCAGGAAATCAGTCCCGTAGCTGGTGTTATAGATTTCGACCTGCGATTCATCCGGAGCCGTCCGGATAGTCAGATTCTTCTCGGCCGGGCGGTTCAGACGGCAATACATCGGGTCGGAAGTTGTGCCCGTGCCCACCATCAGGTAGACGACGGCGCGTTCGACGGGTGAATACTGGCTGCGAACCAACACATAAGTATTCTCCAGCGGTTCCTTGTCGGGCAGCTTGCCGCCTTCGCGCTCCACAGGATCGGTACTGCAGGCCGCAAAGCCTGCAAATACCGCTGTGCAAAGGAGCGTCACCCACCCTTGTCTCAAAATATTCCTCGTTTTCATAATTATTCGTTCGTTTCGTTGATTTTCGGAATCTCGATGCCCGCAGGCCACGTGATGTCGCTCTCGGCCACACCGTCGTTGCCGTACATCGAGTAGTCACGGACGGTATTGCCCGCCCCCTCGTTGAACTTCCAGTAGCCCAGCAGCGTCGGGTCGTCGGCCGGATTCTCGATGTTGTACATGTTCTCCCAGATCTGCTCGGGAGTCCGCGCCACGGACCACACGCGCGCCTCGGCAATCTTGCCGTTCAGCGGACGGTATTCGTTATAAGACCGGCCAATAAAGAACTGGTAGGCATCGACGAAGCCGCCGTATTTCTTCTCGTTGTCCTCGGTCGGGTTGTTCAGGTAGTAGTCGTAAAGCGCACGCATGGCCAGGTTGATGCGGTTATCCTCGCTCTGCGTAGCGATGCCCACGCCGCTCTCCTCGCTCTGAATCCGGCCGTCGACATAGATGCACACGGTCTGCGTCGCCTGGTCGTAGGTGCAGGCCACATGGTACCAGCGGCCGGCTTCGAGGTTCTTCGTGGCGTCCCGGCCCGGGAATTTGCCGAACTGCGAGCCGCTGCCCGAACCGTCGAACTGCAACTGCTGCCGCTCGAAGTTCGTGTCGCCGATGCGCAGCAGCAGGTACTGTTCAACACCCATGATTGTGGAGATACTTACCGGTGTGGAGGTCTCGTCCTGCGTGGCGAACTCGTCGATGTAGATCAGCGCCTCGTAGGTCATGGCCGTCAGGCCGTTCCACGCGCTGCTGTTCGTGCCGTACTTGTCCAGGGTCGGGAAGTTGATCCAGTTGCCCTCGCCGAGCTGCGCCGCCACAGTGATCGCCGACGAGCGCTTGACGACGTAGTAGGCCACGTCGGAGCCCCGCAGCACATCCATCGACGCACCGCTGATGCGCACCGGAACGAGGAAGGTCTCGTCGAGCGGCAGAGCGCCCGTCTGCTCCTCGCCCTCACCCATGAGCCCGCGCAGCTGCAGCGTCACGACATCCGAGACGGTGCGTCCGGCGGCGATCGTCGTCTCCGGGGCGGAGAGGGTGTAGTATTTCTCGTCGAGCATCGGCCATGCGGTGCCGTAGCGGGCGTTGTAGGCCGCCACGAGCGACGGATCGACCGCCAGCGAGACCTGCACGTCCTGCGCGGCCGGATAGGTCAGCGCCGCCTGCAGCGTGCAGTCGTAGGTCTCGCGGTTGTTGCTGAAGGTGGCCAGCTGCACGGGGCTCGTCTGCGAGACGTTCAGATAGACCACGTTGCCGAACTTGTGGTCGTCGGCATCGTACCGCTCGCAGGCCGTCAACGCCCCGAGCAACACGAAAAAGGTTATGAGGTATCGTTTCATGGCACTCTATTTTGAGGGGTTCAACGTCTGGATCGCCTCGCGGATCGTGCTGTAGTTCCGGTCGGCGTGGTAGTAGTCCCCGGCGATGTTGTAGGCCGCGAAGCCCGCCAGCGGGCCGTACTCCACGACGCAGCGCGCCATCAGCTCCACGGCGGCGTACTCCGTGCGGTCGGCGTCCTGCAGCGGCGCGTCGATCTCGGCGGCCAGCAGCAGCCGATCCGCGGCGATGCCCGCGTAGCCCGTGGCATTGAGGACCTGCAGCCGCACCTCGGTGGTGTTCGCGGCCGTCTCGGTGTCGAGAACCACGTAGTCGAGTTTTTCGCGGTCGGCGGCAGCCACCGAGAGCGGGTTGCCCTCGAAGACGAGCAGCTGGCCGTCCGTTTTGGCGGCCGAGAGCGTCGCAACGATCGTAGCCGTGGCCGCGGCGTCGAGCGGATCCGTGGTGAACGAGTAGCCGTCCAGACCGTTCGCCGCGACGGAGGCGATCACCCCGTCGAGGTACGACACGAGAGCCGCGGCGTCGGCAAACTCCGCCTTGCGCCCAGCATAGTCCACCTGATAGAGCACTTTCGTCCCCTTTTCGCGCATCACGGCCATGTCCTCGGCGTCGTAGGCCGAGAAGTTGTCGGCGTTGGTCAGTGTCACGATGTCGAGCGAATCGGGCAGGCAGCGCATGAAGTCCTGCTCGCTCGCGGCCTGCGCGGGCGAATTGTGGAGCCGCGCATACGACAGGTAGTGTTCCGACTGCTTGTAGGCCCGCAGCGCCGCCGTATAGTCGGCCCACAGCGCCGGGTCCTGCTCCCACGGTTTGTAGACCGTGTTTTCTATGGCCTCCGTCTCGGTCCAGTCGCTGCACGAGGCCCCGAGCAGCAACACCACGAGCGGGAGGATCATCCGGTATGTTCTTGTCTGTTTCATGTTGGTCAGTTGTTATAGGGTTTGCAGTCCCACCATACGCGCGTACCCATCTGGTCGCCCGTGCGGTTGCCGTTCGTCTGCTCGGCATCGAGCTGCTGGATCGCCGCCTGCAGGTTCGCATTGTTCTGCTGATACTCCTCCACGGGATAGGGAAGCCGTCGGGCCCCCTGCGCCACATCGACCCCGCCGCCCGACTTGTCGGCCACGACCGGCATCAGCCGCGGGTAGCCCGTGCGGCGGTGCTCGGACCACGCCTCCACGCCCAGCGGGAAGATAGCGATCCACTTCTGCGTGATGATGCGCTCGAGGTTTTCCTCGAAGTTGTCAGCTCCGGGCGCCCACGCGATTGTGATCGTGCTCTGCGCCGCGGCGCTGTACATGCCCAGCGGATCGGTATAGGCGGCCGGACGGCTCGCGGCATCGGCCACATAGGCGTCGGCGCCGCTCGCGCCCCGCTCCTCGAACGAGAGGCGGATGGCCTCCTCGTAGAGCTCGCGGGCCGTCTCCTCCGACCCCCAGCGCAGCTCGTATTCGGCACGCAGGAACGTCGCCTCCGCGGCGTTGAACCACAGGTAGGGGGTCGTCGACTCGACGATCAGGTTGGAATACTTGGTCATGGCCGTCGCCTTGCCCGCCACGTCGATACCGATGCGGATGCCGACGTAGTTGCCCACGTCGTTCGGCAGGAACATCTTCTCGACGCGCGGATCGTTGTAGCCGGTCATGTAGCAGAGGATGTCGGCGCCGACGCGGTGGTCGCCCCAGTCGTTGTAGATGAGCGTCGTGCGGTTCTCCGCGGCGTGCATCGCCGCGTTGTCGGCATTGGCCGTGATGACGCCCCCGGCAATCGCCTCCGAGGCCTTCGTCCGCGCCAGGTCGGGTTTCACCTCCGTCAGGCGCATGGCCATGCGCAGCTTGAGCGAGTTGGCATATTTCAACCATTGCGCGATGTTGCCGTAGTAGACCCCGTCGTAGCGGCTCCACGCATCGGACGAGAGGGTCGTGTTGCGGCCCAGCGTCTCGATCGCCTCGTCCAGCTCCTCGAACATCTTCGTGTAGACCGCCTCCTGTGAATCGTAGGCGACGTAGACCGACTCGTTGTTTTCAAGCTCCGAGTAGGGAATCGGCCCGTAGGAGTCCGTCACGCGCTGCATGATCGCCACGCGCAGCAGCCGCGCAAAGGCGACGGCCACCTCGTCGTCCGTACCGCCGACGATCCCCTTGTAGGGGGTGTAGGTTTCGGTGATGACGTTCGCAAAGGGCCACTTGCGCCAGTCGGCCGAGGGGTTGTAGGTCTCGAACTTCGTCTGCCACGTGTCGACCGTCGCGCCGATATAGCCCGCGAACGGCCCGCCCGTAAGCGACTCGTTGAACTGGTACATGTGCTCCTGGACGGGAATCACGAGGCTTTGCAGCGTGCGGACCTTCGTGCCCGTCTTGTAGTTCAGGGCCTCCATCTGCTCCTCGGTCACCTGGTTCGGGTTGCGGTTGATATCCTCGAAATCACCCGTACAGGAGGCCAGAGCCAGCAGTGCGGCCGCCATGAGCAGCCGGCCCGTCTTTGTCGTTATCTTTTTCATGCCCGTAGTCGTTTAGAATTGGAATTTGACACTGAAGCCGAGGCTCCTGAGCGACGGCATCATGAAGTAGTCGATGCCCTGGTAGTTCAGCCCCGTCGAGGCCACGGCCTCGGGGTCGAACGGTGCCTTGCAGTAGATCATCCAGAGGTTGCGCCCGACGAACGAGACGGTCATCCGCATCCGGTCGCGGAACCACTTTGCGGGGAGCGTGTAGCCGAGCGAGAGCTCCTGCAGGCGGAAGTTCGTCGCCGAATAGGTGTAGTATTGCGGCAGACCCGACTGCGAGCCGATCGCCTGGTACCACTTCTGCGCGTCGACCATCTCGCGGCCGTTGATCAGAACGCCCCCGGCGTCGCGCGCCGCGGCCGAAGCCTCCGAAACGCCGTACAGGTCGAGGTTGGCCTGTGTGGCCGAGTAGCAGATGCCGCCGATGCGGGCCGTGAAGAGCAGGCCGAGATTCACGCCCTTCCACGAGAAGTCGTTGCGCCACGCGAGGTTGTGATCCGGGAAGACCGAACCGAGGTAGATGTCGTCTCCCTCGTCCGTCAGCAGCAGGTTGCCGCTCTTGTCCACCTCGACGTAGCCGTTGTCGTTGAAGCGCAGGTCCGACGTCGTGTAGAGGTCACCCAGCGTGCCGCCCTCCTTGAGGATGTACTTCGCCTTGCCCAGGCCCTTGATGTCGAGTTTCTCGAGATTCAGCGGCTCGCCCGTGATGGGGTTCACGGCATTGGCCGCCAGTTCGATGATCTCGTTGCGGTTCCACGCATAGGTGAAATTCGTCGCCCAGCGGAAACTTCCCCACCGGTTGTCATATCCCACCGAGAGCTCGACGCCCGTATTGCGGACGTGGCCCGTCTGCAGGTAGATCGTCGTATAGGAGGACGAGGGAGGCAGCGAGGGGTCGAACGTCTGGTTCTTCGTGTCGGCCTGGTACCACGATGCCGAGAGGCTCAGGTGGCGCCACAGCCGGGCGTCAATACCCACTTCGTAGGTGGTCGTGCGCTCGGGCTTCAGATCCCCGATCGGATAGTGCGTCTTGTCCTTCCAGACGCGGTTCGTGGCGTCGTACTCGTAGGTCGGGACGGTCAGGTAGCGCGGGAAGGGCATACCCACCGAGGCGATCGAGCCGCGGAGCTTCAGGTAGCTCAACGCTCCGCCCAGGTCCCAGAGCGAGGTGGGCACCCACGACAGGCCCACCGACGGATAGAAGAACGACGAGGAGGAGGAGCCGGCGATCTGCGAGGCCCAGTCGTTGCGGCCCGTCACCGTAAGGTAGAGCATCTGCTTCCACCCTACCTCGACCGAGGCGAAGAGGGACTGCGTCTGGTCGTGCCAGCCGGTCTTCTCGGCCCGCTTCTTCGTGTCGTCCAGATCGAAGACGTTGAAGACGTTCGGAAGGCCGTTCTCCTGGATCGGACCGCGGTACGAGAGCTCGTCGCTCTTGACGTTGTTGATCGAGGCGCCGATGTTGGCCTGCAGCGACCAGTCGTCGCCGAACGTCTTGTTGATGTTGGCCATCACGTCGGCATAGGTCTGCGAATCGTAGGTCCGCGCCTCGGTGTAGTGGCCGTTCCGGCCGCCGTCCGTAATGGTCGTGTTCGACGAGGCATAGAGCTTCTGCGTGTAGAGCGAGTTCATGTTGTCGATCCTTACACGCCCCGTGACGTTCAGCCACGGCAGGATGTCATACGAGGCCGAGAGCGAGAGCATGTAGCGCTTCTTGTCCGTATTGCGCAGGTTGCGGTAGGCGATCCAGTAGGGGTTCTGCATGCGGAGGTCACCGCCCTCCATGTCCGCCGACCAGAACTGCTCCATGAGTTTCGTACCCTCGTTGTAGCGCTCGAAGCGGCGGTAGAGGTCGAAGTTCTCGCCCCGCGGGAAGAGGTAGGCCGAGACCAGCGGGTTCGAGTAGACACCCTGGTTGGTCATGTTCTGGTCCTGCTGGTAGATGTAGCTCGCCGAGGCGTCGATCCGCAGCCGGTCCTTCAGGAAATAGCTGGTGTTGCGGAAGGTGAAGTTGTAGCGGTCGTACTCGTTGTTGGGAATGATCCCGTCGGAATTGACCGCCGCGGCCGAAAAGTAGGTCTGGTTGCGATCCGTGCCGCCCGAGAGGGTGAAGGCGTTCGTATAGACGTGTCCCGTCTCGAAAAAGTCATTGGGCGTGTAGCCGTAGCGGGCCGACGGGGCGAGTCGCTCGCCCCAGCTGTAGATGTTCGACCCGCTGCGCACGCCGTTCAGCCCCGTGCCGTAGCGGTTCTGGAATTCCGGCAGCACAAAGGGATTCAGGAACTCCGTGTTGCTCGTAAGGGTCACCTTCAGCGCTCCGGCCTCGCCCTTCTTCGTCGTAATCATCACGGCGCCGTTCGCCGCCTCCGAGCCGTAGAGGGCCGCGGCCGCAGCGCCCGTCAGCACCGAGATCGACTCGATGTCCTCGGGGTTGATGTCGGCAATGGCCTCCGTGGCACCGCGCGAATCGAACTCCGTGCCGCCTCCGCCGCCGAAGTTGTACATCGGGATACCGTCGATGACGTACAGCGCGTTGGACGACTGCGAGATGGACTTGTTACCGCGCAGGACGACCTTCGTGGCGCCGCCCACGCCCGACGACGAGGCGTTGATCGTCACGCCAGCCACCTTGCCCGAGAGCGAATTCATGAAGTTGGCATCCTTGACCAGCGTGATGTCCGAAGCCGCAACCTGCTGCACGTTGTACGAGAGGGCCTTCTCCTGGCGCTTGATTCCGAGGGCCGTCACGACCACCTGTTCGATTTCGGACGAGGACTCCTGTAGGGTCACCTCGAACGACGTGCGCGAGCCGACCGGCACGGCGGCCGTCTCATAGCCCAGGTAGCTCACCTCGAGCGTCTGCGAGGCGGCCGGGGAGGGCACCTCCAGCACAAAGCGCCCCTCCGTATCGGTCGAGACACCCACGGTCGTGCCCCGCACGATGACCGAGGCGCCGACGATCGGCTGCCCCGAAGCGTCGGTCACACGCCCCGTGACCGACACCGCACGGCTCTGCGGAGCGGCCGGACGGCGTGTCAGCAGGATATTGGTCCCTTCGACCGTGTAGACGATGTCCGTCCCGCGGAACATCTCGTCAAGGACTTTTTTCAGGGGTTCGTTTTCGGCATGGACCGTGACCGGAAGATCGGTATTCACCTCGTCGCCGATGCCGAACAGATAACGGGTCTGTCGTTCGATTGCGCTGATGACCTGTTCCATCTTCGACCCGTTTTCCCGGATCGTGACCCGCACATTCTGTGCACGAAGGGCGGATAGGGGAAACAGCAGGGCCGGAACGAACAAAAGAATAGACAGACGGATTTGCTGAATAATCTTTTTATTCATACATTTGTGAGTTAAGGTTCAAGTAAAAATCGGTTAGTATTTTTGATTGGACTGCGGCCTGCGGGTGTTGCCTCACTTGCAGGCCTTTTCGTCTCAACCAAAAAGTCGTCGGGGGTCAGTTTTTCAGCATTTGATCCATAGGCAGTTTGATTTGAGGTTGGACATAAACGGATGGAATCGGGCGATTCTATCGGATGACGATCCTGTTCTCGAGGTCGTCGTATTCATACGTGAAGTCCGAGCCGCGCTGCAATACGCGCAGGATATGGTCCACTCCTTCCGACGTGCGGACCTTCAGCCGCTTGTACTTCACCTCGGGCAGCCGCGCTCTCCGGATTTCGATCTCGACGTCGAAGTAGCGCCTCAACTTGTCCATGATCTGTCCGAACGAGTCGCCTCCGAACGAGATGATGCCCTCGGTCCAGAGGTAGTCGTCCCGGTCGGTCAGTTCGTCGAGCCACAAATGGCCGTTCCGCAGATTGACAACCGTATTGGGCTCCATGAGGATGTGTTCGTCGTTCAGCTTGTTGCGCACGGCGACGCTCCCTTCAAAGAGGGCCGTGGAGAACGCCTGCGTCTCTTCGTCGGCCATGACGTTGAAGTGCGTGCCGCGCACCTCGACATCGCAGGCATAGGTCTCCACGACAAAGGGATGCTCCTCGTCGTGCCGCACGTCGAACATGGCCTCCCCTTCGAGCCGCACCCGGCGCTCCCGCCCGGTGAAGAGAGCCGGATAGACGATGCGGCTCTTCGAGTTGAGCTCGACGATCGTACCGTCGCTCAACGCCATGCGGACATGCTGTCCGGCCGGCGCCTCGATGCTGGTCGGAGCTCCGGCCAGCCGCTCCATGCGTGCATCGAAGAAGAGATAGCTGGCGCCGACGGCGACAAGCAGGGCCGCCGCCAGGCCCACGACCCGACGCACCGGCCGGGAGTGCAGCAGGCGGTAGCCGATCCGGCGATCGGCCTCCGGGACCAGGTCCGGCTCGCCCATAATGCTGTTGACAAAGAGCTCATGGGCTTTTTTCATGCGCTGCTGGTGCTCCTCGGGATTCTCGTCCAGCCAGGCGGCTATCCGGTCGGTCTCCTCGTTCGTGGTCTCCCCCAGAAAGAACTTGAAGAGCAACGTGTCCGATATTTCGTTTTGCATCATACGGGTAGTTTGATTTCGTGTCATACATCGGGGCCCTCTTGTCTGCCCCTCTATATAAATGATCCACGAGCGGGACAAATTCCCGATCCCGCATGCAAATAAATATTCTTATTAAATTTCGCAATTTTCTTATTTTCACAACGGCACGACCGAGGAGACGGCCGGTGCCTGTTGATTTTTTAGATTATTTTTTGCTATCTTTGTTTTGAAAGCAACGACATGCAGGTATCCGAAACAAGAGAATTGACCCGCGAGTGGTTTGAACAGCTTTTCCACCGATACGGACAAAAGCTGGAACGGATCGCATACTCCTACGTGCGCGACAAGGACACCGCGCAGGATATTGTCAACGAATGCTTTGCGGCCATCTGGGGGCGGCGGGAGAGCATCGAGATCAGGAACATGGAATCCTATCTCTACCAGGCCGTCCGGAACGAAAGCCTGAAATATCGCCGGGACCGGAATCTCAAGAAGGCCGTCTACGAAAAGATTCTGATGAAGGAGCGCTGCGTCATGGATTACTACACGCGCACCATCGAGAGCTGCAACCCCGAGGAGATGTTCAGCGCGGAGATTCTGGAGATCTGTCGGCGGCAGATCGCCCAAATGCCCGAACTGCGACGGCAGATCTTCACGGCAAACAAGTTCGAGGGGAAGAGTTACCGGGAGATCGCCGACCGATACGGCATCACCACCCGAAAGGTGGACTACGAGTTGCAGCGGGCCATCAGCTCCCTGCGTCTCTCCCTGAAGGATTATCTGACCGTTCTTGCGCTGCTTATCAGCATCAGGCATTAGGCCGCACGCCGGATATTCCGGCCGTCAGCCGGATGTTTCCGCCGCCAGCCGGATGTTTCCGCCGTCAGCCCGCCGGACCCGCTATTTTCCCCACACAGTTCCGCCATCCCTCTCCGCACAGTCGCCACCCTTTTCTCGGCATAACGCCGCCAGGCGCACGCCGGATGGCCGGGCACATACACATATACGCTGTCGGGCCGCAAATCCCTTTTTCGGATTTGCGGCCCGACAGCACGTCAAGGCGGAAACTCCGCCGCATGATAAACTGGCGGCAGCGCGGGACCTGCCCGGGATTACCGTCCGCCGTTCCGCTCCGCACCGGCGGGCGATTGCGGAGCGGACGCCCCGGCACGCACTGCCTTCACGAAGCCCAGAAAGCGGTTCAGGCCGTCCATCAGCAGCACCCGCGGACAGGCAATGTTCCAGCGCATGAACCCCTCGCCCTCGGCACCGTACATCGTGCCGGCATTCAGCCACAGACGGGCTTCGGCGATCAGGCGCTGCTCCATCTCATGCGAGGGGATGCCGAGCCGGCGGCAGTCCATCCAGACCAGGTAGGTCCCTTCGAGCTCGGTGATCGGGAAATCGGGCAGATGCTCCCGGCAGAAATCCCGCATGCAGCGATAATTGGCATGCAGGTAGCCGATGAGCTCATCCAGCCACTCGGCCCCCTCGTTGTAGGCGGCCCGGGTGGCAAGCACGCCGAACGGATTGACGTCGCAGACCTCGTTGTCGTTGACGGCGCGGTCGATCCGCGCCCGGCGTCCGGCATCGGCCGAGACGATGTTTGCGATTTGCAGCCCGGCGATATTGAACGCCTTGCTGGGGGAGATGCAGGTCACGCTGTGATGCAGAAAATCCTCCGAAAGCGAGGCAAACGGCGTGTAGCTGTGCCCCGGGAAGGCCAGTTCGCAATGGATCTCGTCGGCTACGACCACGACGTCGTGGCGGAGGCAGATCTCGCCGATCCGGAGCAGTTCGGCGCGCGTCCAGACCCGGCCGACGGGGTTGTGGGGATTGCACAGCAGCATCAGCTTCACCCCCGGATCGGAGGCCTTCGCCTCCAGGTCGTCGTAATCGATCACATAGGTATTGCCGACCGGCACCAGCGGAGAGGTCACGATTTCGCATCCGTTGTTGCGGATCGACGAGAAGAAGCAGTTGTAGACCGGCGTCTGGATGAGCACCTTGTCCCCGGGAACGGTCAACGCCTTGATGATGGCCGACAGGGCCGGCACCACCCCCGGCAGGCAAATCACCCAGTCGCGCTCGATCCGCCAGCCGTGGCGGCGGGCAAACCACCCCGCGACGGCCTCATAATAGCTCTCCGGAACATGCGTATAGCCGAAGATGCCATGCTCGACCCGACGGCGGAGGGCCTCCGTGATCGCCGGCGCCGTCCGGAAATCCATGTCGGCCACCCACATGGGCAAAACCCCCTCCGCGGCCGCACTGTCCCACTTGCAGGAGTCGGTCCCGCGGCGCGGAACCGGCGTGTCGAAATCGTACTTCATCGCTCGTCGGGTTTGTCGTAGACGCAGGCCCGGCCGTCGCGGAGCCTGATTTCACAATCCGCCGGGGCCTTGATATTGCGGTCGATGGTCACCGATCCGATCTCGTCGGCCACGATGCTGCCCGACATCGGATTCTTGATGTTGGTGATGGCGCCGCGGATGTCGGCCCGGAGGGTGCTGTACTCGAAGGCCCGGTCGCAATCGGGTCCGAAGGTGCAGTTCTCCAGCACCAGGTCGCGGGCATAGCAGAGCGGCTGCTCCCCCGTAATGTGGCAGTTCACCAGACGCAGGTTCCTCGAATGCCAGCCCAGGTACTCGCCGTTGAGCTCGGAGTCGTAGATCGTGACGTTGTCCACCTCCCAGAACGCATCCTTGGTGGTGATCCGGGCGTTGTGAATCTCCACGTTGCGCACGTACTGGAAGACATACTTGCTGTCGCTCTCGAGCCCGTCGACGCGGATGTCCCGGCTGAACATGAAGGGATAGGTGCCGCCGTGCAGGACAAGGTTCCGGACCCGGATTCCGTTGCAGCGCCAGAACACCTCGTCGGCATCGTTCATCGTCACGTTTTCGATCTCGATCTCGCTCATCTCCCGGAACATCTTCGGTGCATCGATCACCGTGTCGGTCATCTTCAGGTGGTCGGAATACCACAGCGCCGACCGGCCGCCGACATCGAAATAACAGCGGTCGATCAGGAATCCGTGCACATGCCAGAAGGGATAGTTGCCCTCGAAACGGCAGTTGACCGCCTCGATGTTGCTGCACTCCTTGATCGCCGACTCTCCGGCCCGGATGATGACATGCTCCAGACGCAGGTCATGGGACTCGAACAACGGTCGTTCGCCGCCAAATTCTCTGTCTTTAATCAGTTCCATATTTTCGTCTTAAGGTTTTGTTATGATTCGCTTCATGTTCTCTCCGCATGCCGCGCCTTCGCCGCCACGGCGGCCGGGGACGCATCCCGGCGGCAGCCTCCGCAGGCGGGGGTTCCTGCCGCTTCGGGCGCTCATGCCGTTGCAAATATACGGCGGATTGCGATGAGTCACCTATATGAATTACGGATTATATAACCCCGATTACGGGAGTCCGCTCACAGCCGTTTCATCCATCGCTCCCGCTTCAGGCGGACAAGGAAGATCACCCCGCGGAACGAGAGCTCGACGCACATGGCGATCCAAACGCCCTTCAGACCCAGCGTCGGGGCGAGCCAGGCCGCCAGCGACAGCCGGACGGCCCAGATGCTGAAGAAGTTCATCACGCACGGCACCACCGTATCCGCCGCCCCGACGAAGACGCCGTAGGCGACGATCGAGGCCGCAAACATCGGTTCGGCGAACGCCTCGATGCGAAGGGCCATCACGCCCAGCTGCCGGATCTCCTCGACCGGGGTCATCAGTCCGATAATCCCGGGGGCGAAGAGATACATGAGCACCCCCATCACGCCCATGACGCACATGCCCATCGTCACGGTGATCCGGGCGAAGCTGCGCGTGAGCCTCCGGCGTCCGGCGCCCATGCTCTGGCCGACGAGCGTCGTGGCGGCGTCGGCGATGCCGTAACCGGGCATGTAACACAGGCTTTCGGCCGTGATGGCGAAGGAGTTGGCCGCAATGGCGAAAACACCCAGCGGCGCCACGATGACCGTCGTCATGATCTGCGCCCCGCAGATCACGAGGTGCTCGATCCCCATCGGGAACCCGATGCGGAAGGCCCGGCGCAGGGTGGCCCGCCGCGGACGGAAGCGGCCCCGCTCGCCGCGCAGCTTCAGCTCGGCCGACGAGGTCCAGAGATACCGCAGCAGGATGGCGGCAACGACGGCTTCGGCGGCCGCCGTACCCAGTGCGGCCCCGCCCACGCCCAGCCCGGCACCCGGTATGGGGAGGGTGATCCCCGCCACGACCCATTCGCGCGACGGGAAGATCAGGAAGAAGTTGAAGACGACATCGAGCACGCACATGGCCACGCCCATCAGGCTCGGGATGCGCATGTTGCCGCTGCACCGCAGCATGCCCCCGGCCAGGAAGTTCAGCTGAAGGGCGGGCAGAAAGAGGGCAAACAGGAAGAAATAGAGCGACGCATTGCGCCGGATCGACTCACCGCCGCCCAGCCAGCCGGGCAGCGCGCCGCTGATGGCCATGCCGATCAGCGCCAGCAGCAGGCTGAAGAGAAGCGTCGAGAAGAGCGATTCGCGCAGCACGGCCCGTGCATCCCGCATGTCGCCCGCTCCGATCCGGTGGGCCACCTGCACGGAGAAGCCCGATGCCGCGGCGGCGCACAGCCCCCAGAAGAGCCACGTGGTGGTCGACACCAGGCCGATCGCCGCCGAGGCCTCGGCCCCGAGGTGTCCCACCATCGCGGCGTCGATATACTGCATGACGATGGCCGAGAGCTGCGCAATGACGGCCGGGAGGCTGAGCCGCACCGTCAGGCTCAACTGTTGGGCCAGCGTCATTGGCCGGCCATTGCGGATCAGGGCAAGCAGCCGGGTGGTCTTATCGGTCGGTCGCTCCATCCGCTCCGTTTTTAAGCAGTCCGAACACCTTTCCGTAGGTCAGCATCCGCCAGAGCCACTCCAGCGGACCGAAGCGGCAACAGGCAAGCCAGAGCCTGCTGAAGAGGGACTGCACGATCCATACGCCCGCGGCGATCAGTACCACCCAGACCAGTCCCACTTCGGCTCCGAAGCCGAGTCCTATGCCGTAAAAAAGTCCCATGCCGAATACGGATTGCCCGATGTAGTTGGTAAGCGCCATGCGCCCGGGCGCTGCAAAGGAACGAAAAATTTTCCATTGCGGATGCCGCATGCAGCAAAGACTTGCTCCGGCCACATAGGCGAAGCCCAGCGGGAAGACGCTGACCAGATAGAGCACGGAGTGCAGGCCCGTCCCCCACGGCCGGCCGTGCAGGGCGCTCCACGCATAGAGGCACGACAGGGGCAGACCGAACACGAACCCCAGACGGGTCAGACGTTCCAGCTCGCGCCTGCGGCCCGCAAGATCGGCATACAACCGGTTTCGTCCGATGTAAAAGCCCAGGAGAAACAAGCCCATGACGCGGAAATAGCGGTTCCCGTCGATGAACTCCTGCACGCGCACCCAGGCGCCCTGAATCAGGAACTCGAACGTCTGCCCGTAGTGCGTGGCATCGCGCAGCCAGTAGGCGAAGTTGCTCTCCGTGATTCCGTACCGGTCGCAGCAGCGCCATTGCAACTCCACGAAGGGGGCCGAAGGCGAAAAGCCGGAGTACTCCACGAAGAAATCCACGGCGAGGGGCAGCGACAGCAGCCCGAAGGCCCAGATCAGCAATCCGCGGTTCGACACGTTGCGGAAAAGGGGCAGCAGCATGCCGAGCAGCGCGTAGAGCACGAGAATGTCGCCGCTCCAGAGGAACATCAGGTGCAGGAGGCCGATCAGCAGCAGGACCGCCATGCGCCGGTAGAAGATCCGGAATCCGTCGACACCGCGCCGTGCCGCATTGGCGAGGATAATGGAGAAGCCGACGCCGAAGAGCAGCGAAAAGATCGTGTAGAATTTCCCGTCGACGAAGAGGTACTGCAGGTAGCGCACCACGCGGTCGAAACCGGCCGTGGGCAGGGCTTCAGCCGCTTCGGGCGGGAGAAAGGAATACAGGGAGAACTCCGGGAAGTTTGCCAGGGCGATTCCCAGCAGGGCCAGCCCGCGCAGCACGTCCAGAACGACGGAGCGTTCGGACGGCCCGACGGGACCGGCCACCCGGTTCTCTACGGATGCGAATGCCATGGGCATGTCTGTTTTGTTGTTCGTTTTTCCGGTTTTTCCATCGGGCCAACCGACGCTGCGGTCTCCTGCCGCGGGGCGGTCCGGGCACGGACTCCCCGTGCCGGGCTCCGGGTTCAATTTTTGGCCGCAGGCTGCGGCGCCTCCCGGGAGGCAACTATCGGCTGCAGATCGACCGGCTGCCCGATGCGGGCGACGATCAGCCGCAGCGAATCCCTGCGGGCCGCTTCCGCCTCGTTTTCGAGCGGTTCGTCCCAGCGGTGTCGGGCCAGCGCATACTTGGAGTGGTGCACGGTAACCACATACCGGGCCTTCAGCTCCCGGCATGCACGGCCAAGGTATCGGGGCATCAGGTGGATGTACCTCCACTGCTCGTCGTACTGCCCGTTCTCCACCAGGGCAAGATCAATGCGGGGAAAGGCCCTGCCGATCTCCGCAAAATGGGTGTCGTACCCGCCGTCGCCTCCGATGTAGACCGTAAGCGAGGGCGTCTGCAGCAGGAAGGAGGCCCACAGCGTCCTGTCCTGCCTCAACCCGCGTCCCGAAAAATGACGCGCCGGCAGGCAGTGCACCACAAAGGCTGAATCGGCATCGAGCGGAGCCGTCTCCTGCCAGTCCATCTCCCGGATGACGTGCGGGTCATAGCCCCAGTACTCGAAGTGCTCACCGACCCCCAGCGGACAAATCACCGCATGCACCCGCTCCTTCAGAGCCACGACGGTCCGGTAATCCAGGTGATCCCAATGGTCGTGCGTGATAATCAGGTAGTCGATCGCGGGCATCTCTTCGGGTTTGTAGAGCTCCGTTCCGGGGAAAGCCCGGTTGAGGAACGACACGGGCGCCGCCTGGCAGAAGACCGGATCGACGAGGATACGCTTTTCGTCCAACTGAAGCAGGTAGGAGGAGTGACCGAACCACACCAGCCCGTCGAACGTCGGGGAGAGCTGCTTCAGATCGGTCTTCAGCGCCGGAACGGGACTCTCGGGAACCCGGCCCGTCCGGTCGGCAAAGAGAAAATCCCACATCGCACGCAACCGCCCCCGGTCCGAGGTCATCAGGGCGGTGAAATGCCGGTTTCTGAACTTGCCGTCCCTGAAATTGGGCGACTGTCTGATGCGTTCCAGCCGCTCGCCCCGGGGCAGGCGGCCGAAACCGGGCCGTATGCTCCACACCAGGGCGGCGACGGCCAGTGCGGCCGCCGCACCGATCATGATCCATGCCGTCATGCCTGTACGTTTCATTCCGATTCGTTGGTTGTCCGCCGGCCCGCACCTCCGCACGGGCATCCGCCTCCGGTCCCGGCCGACTCCCCGCTACGGCGAGAAGCGGCGCATCCGACAAAACCTCCATTCGTCCGAATGGAGGTTGTCCTTCCGGCCGCGGCACCCCGCCCGGCGCGGCAAAACGGGTTACATGCTTTCACGCAGGATGGCCAACACCTCGTCGCGCGTCATCCGTTTGTAGCCGCCGTCGAGCAGCAGCGTGGCGTCCGCTATGCCCTCCAGCATCGCCTCCGTCACGCCGAGCGAACGGATCTCGGTGGCCACGCCGATCTCCTTCATCCACGCCAGCAGGGCCTCCAGACCCTCGTTCGCCAGCTCTTCGTCCGTTTTGCCGGCTGCCGGAATGTCCCACACCGCCGTGGCGAAGCGGGCAAACTTCTTCAGCCCGCAGGGCAGGATGTGACGGTAATAGGCCATCGAGACGCCGGACAGGGTCATTCCGTGCGTCGCATCCGTGTAGGCGCCGATCGCCTGACCGATCATGTGTACCATCCAGTCCTGCCGCTTGCCCATGCCGATCAGCGTATTCAGGGCCCATGTCGCGGTCCACATGATATTGGAACGCGCCTCGTAGTCCTCGGGATTGACAACGGCCAGCCTGCTGCTGTGGATCAGCGACCGCATCAGCCCTTCGGCCAGATAATCCGACGTGTTGTCATCCTCGCCCGAGAAGTACTGCTCCAGGATGTGGCTCATGATGTCGAAGAACCCGGCCACCATCTGACGCCGCGGGACCGAGAAGGTATACCGCGGATTGAGCAGCGAGAAGCGGGGCATCACACGCTCCCCGAAGACCTTTCCGATCTTGAGCTTCGCCTCGTGGTTCGTAATGACCGATCCGCCGTTCATCTCCGAACCCGTCCCGACCATGGTGAGCACACACCCCACGGGAATGATGCGCTGGTCGGGGTCGGGCTCCTCCTGCCGGATGTAAAACTTTTCCCACGGGTCCTCTCCGCACCACGCGGCCACGCTCACCGCCTTGGCGTAGTCGATCGTCGAGCCGCCGCCCACGGCCAGAATCAGGTCCACGTCGTGTTCACGCGCCAGCTTCGCCCCTTCGACGAGTTTGGTCGTCGTGGGGTTGGGCATGACGCCGGAGAGCTCGACGACCTCCTTTCCGGCCTCCCGCAGCGAGGCGATCACCTCTTCATAGATTCCGTTTCGCTTGATGGAGCCTCCGCCGTAGGTCAACAGGACCTTCGGCCCGTAGTGGGTCAGCTCGTCGTTCAGGTTTTTCCGAACATCGTCTCCGAAATAGAGCTTCGTCGGATTGCAGTAGGTGAAATTTCCCAGCATCTTTTCGTTATTTAACAGTCACACAATGCGTCCGCACACCGACAGGCGGGCAGCCCGGTTCGTCCGGCGGCAACGTGCGACGGTCTTTCCGGCGTGAAGCGCCGCTTTTCGGCGACCGCGGCCGCCTGGAGTCCCGGTCCGTCGTCCGACCCCGTCCCGGGTGTTTGGACAGTGCAAAGTTGGGCATTTTTTCGATAGCCCGCCATAGACGGATTACGGTTTTCACCTCCGATTCTAACCTCAATTACAGAATTTGCACCCCGGCCGCACCCGGGAAGGGCCGCCGTTTCGTACAGGGACCGATTCCCGGGCTGCCGACACGGAGCTTGCAGTACGCTCCGCCTTATTCGCCGCGGAGGAACATCCGCTCGTAGCTGATCGTCAGCCGCCGGAACGAACGGACGAAGTCGGCGCCCAGCGACCCGACGGTGAGCAGCGTACCGCCCTCCGCCTCGTTGCAGATCACCTCCGTGTCGTGCAGCGTGATGTCGCGCCCTGCCGCGCGGATGCGGAATTCGGGAAGCGTCACCGCCTCGAACTCCTCGATGCCTCCGAAACCGCCGTGGCGGGTCTTATGCCGGGCAAGCCCTGCCACGGCATCGGGAAACCGCTGCGCAAAACCGCTGTCGAGGCTGCTCTTCACATTCCCCGTATCGAAAATCAGTTCGTAGAGGCTGCCGGCATATTCAATCCGCACGTGCGGGATGTTGCCCGAGAGGTACATGTCGGGCTCCCCGTCGGAGGGCAGCGCCGGAAAGCGGAACACGCCCGTCTCGTTGTCGACGACGACCTCCCCGACGGCCCGGAGCAGGTCGCAGCCGATGACGCCGTCGAACGCAAATTCGGCATCGACCTCCGGGTCGGGCGGTGCGACCAGAAAGTACGGATGGCGGTAGACCATCTCGCCGATGCGCAGCGAGTCGGCCACAGCCAGCCGAACGAAGCCGACGGCCATACCCGAGACGGGGATGGAGTCGGCCACAATCCGCAGCCCGACCTCCTCGGCATAGTGTTCCGAGACGAAACAGCCCGACGAGCAGCCCGTGTCGAAGACGAAGTCGCGCGTCTGTCCGTTTACCTCGACCGGGATATAGAGATGGTGACCGCGGCCGACGGCTTCGCATTTCATCGGTACGGTCACCGTGCGGTCGGGCCGTTCGAGACGCGGGGCCGGTACGTCGGAGAGAGCCTTGCCGATCCGCTCGATGTAGACCAGCCCGAAATAGGATTCAAACGGGAGGGAGCCTTCGAGCGCCCGCACCAGGTCGCCTCCGGCGGCCCCGGCCTGGGCATACATTCCCAGATTCAGCAGGTTCATGGCCCGCAGCGCCGCCATCGAGAGGGTGCTCTCCGCGCCGAGTGCGTCCTGATGGAGCAGCAGGAGCGAATCGAGTGCCGGGACAGCCTCCTCGGGTCGGTTGAAGGCGACGCCGAGCTGGCTGCGGGCAAGCAGGTCGAGCATGTCGATGGAGAGTGAATCCTTCAGCCGCGGATACTCCTCCCGAAGGCGGAAGAGATCCCCGCCGTTGAGCAGTTCACCCAGCCGCTGATCAGCCCGTGTCTGGGCCGGGGCGTGGAGCCCGCATGCGAGTGTCACGAGGAGGAGCAGCCCCCTCCGAATCGTCGAAAGTTTCATGGTTGTCCAGATTTGCAGATGATGGAATAAGGATGTCAGTGTCCGAATCGCGAGGTGTCGACCTCCCGATGCTTTTTGGCCTTGTAGCCGCCGAAGCGGTAGGAGAAATGGACGGTTGCGGTGCGCGTGTAGCGCTGCGCCCCCATGTCGAGCCACTGCCCGCGGTAGCGAATTTTGGTCCGGGGCATGCCGCTGTCGAAGAGGTCGTTGCAGCGTACCGAGAGCGTGGCGCGGCCCCGGTCGAAGGTCCACTTCACGGCGGCGTCGGCCGATCCGAGCGGCTCGACGTCGAAGGTGCCCTGAATGGCCGCGGACTGGAAGAATCCGTTTACCTCGAGGTCGATGGCGGGTTTGCGGCTCACATGGAAGGTATTCACGAGGCGGGCGATGCCGACCCACTTCGAGCGGTCGAATGCCATGTCGTGGAACCGGTCGCACCGCTGCCGCATGCGCATCCCCGTAAGTGTCAGCCGCGAGTCGAGCCACCGCCCGATCCGGAACGGGAGGACGGCATTGGCGCCCCACTGCCGGTTGAAGTTCCAGTTGAGCGACTGGTAGATGAGCGCCAGCCGGTCGGATGCCTGCCAGGCGGTCTGCACGAAGTAGTCGGGCCGCTCGTTCCAGAAGAGAACGAAGATGTACTTCTGGCGGTAGATGTAGACGGCCTGCGCCTCGTAGCTGCGCGAGGGGCGGAGCCCCGGCGTGCCATGGATCTCCGAATAGCCGTCGATGTAGGAGACTGCGCCCTGCATCTCCCAATAGGAGGGATACTCCTTGTCCGAGGAGAAGTTCAACTGCACGATGTGCCGCTCGGAGGGCGTCCAGGTCATCGACGCCTGCGGATAGAGCGACCAGTTCTCGTAGTCGCCCAGCCGGTAGTACTCCCCGGCGAGCGAGGCCGTAAAGCCCGCCTTCCCGAACTGCCGTCCGAAGCCGGCATAGAGGTTGGCGGTGTACTCGTCGAGCCGGGCGTCGGTGTCGGTCGTCGCGGGCGAGCCTTCGAGCACGGTGTAGTGCTGCCAGTCGCGCGAACGTGCGAAGCCGAAGGCGCCGCCGGCCGTCAGCTCCCAGCCCGACGCGAAGGTGTGGCGCTCGTCGGCCGTCACGTTCAGCCGGTCGATGCGCTGGCCCGACGTGACGTCGAAGGCCGTGGCTGCGGCGGCGGCATAGTCGTTTTCGAGCCGCGTCCGCTCGGGATTGTCGTAATGGGTGTAGTCGATGCCCAGATCGAGACCGCAGGCTGCGACGTAGCGCAGCGCGAGGTTGTGCAGCGTCTGGTCGCTCCGTTTGTTCGAGAGCGAATGGACGTAGGTTCCCGTCGAGCGCGAAAGGCCGTCCGTATTCGGCGAGAAGGAGCCGGTGTAGGCGGCGCTCACCCTCCCCCGCTGCTTCGGAGAGTACTCCACGGCGGCGCGCAACCGGTGGCTCCACCCCTCGTAGGTCATCCACTCATCCTGCCGGATGTCATAGGGCTGCCCGGCGAAGGTGTGCCGCGAGTGCAGGTCGAAACTCGACAGCTCCTTGCTCCAGGCCGCCGAATAGGTGACGTCGGCCGACCACCTGGGCGACGAGAGCGCGAAGCTGCCTCCGGCATCGTAGGTGTCGTACCAGCGGTTCGTGTAGTTGGCATGCACCTCGCCCGAGAAGGCCGTCTCGTGGCTGCGGCGCAGCACGACGTTGATCGCCGCCCCGCGGACGTGGTACTGCGGCGGGGCGCTGAATATCACCTCGGCCTTCTCCACGCGATCGACCGGAGTTGAGCGCAGCAGCGCGGCCAGCTGCTCGGGGGTCATCGTCGAGGGGCGTCCGTTCAGAATCACCGTGACGGACGAGGCGCCGGCCAGCGTCAGCGCGCCCTCCTGCTCCGAGACGCCCGGCAGGCGCGTCAGGGCCTCGTAGGCGTTGTTCACGGCCTGCCCCTCGGTCAGCCGCCCGAGGTCGTAGTTCAGCCGTCCCTGCTCGACCTTCACCACGGGCCGCTCGCCCTCGACCACGACGGCATCGACCGCCGTCGCGGCCTCCGTGAGGCGGATGTCTCCCAACTCCGTGCGGTCCGACTCGACGGTGCGGAGCTCGTAGGCCAGGTGCTGGATCTGCAACCGGTAGGGGCGCACCGCCGGGCGAAGCTCGAAACGTCCGTCCGTACCCGAGGCGGCGGCCCCGAGGTAGACCGAATCGCGGTCGAAGAGGATGACGGCCGCCCCGGCGACGGGAGCATCCGCCGCATCGACGATCCGTCCCCGGATTGCGTCGGCAGCGGCCGGCGGAGGTGTCGTTCGGGGTGTTGTTTGGGCTTGCGCGGCAGCGACCGTCCACAGGATCGCGACCGGAATCAACAGAAAAATTAGGGTGTGCGGTTTCATCGTTTTTGCAGTTTGCGAAAGGGATTTTCCTGCTGCAAAGATAGGCTCCGCGGGGCCTTGCCGGTGTGCTTTTCATCTTGCGCGCGAAATCGCAACACAATGATTCACAACGTGTATGTCGGTAAAAATCTTGCCCGTGGTCCGAAAAGCCTTGCCGGCGGGCGGGGCGGCGGCCCTGCCCGGACAGTCAGGCGAAGAAGCCGAGCAGCCGGTCGCGTTCCGGGGCTGCAGATTCGGCGATGCGCCGCTTGAGTTTCGACTTGAGCGTGTAGACGCCGTTGAGCGACATGCCGAGCATGACGCAGATCTCCTGCGGCGTGAATCCCGCGATGACCAGCGCCGCGAAGTCGTAGTTGCGCGCCGTCCAGTCGGGGAACCGCTTTCGGAGGAGGGTGACGGCCCGGTCGCTGTACAGGTCGGCCATGTCGACCACGTCGGCCAGCATCGCGGGGCTCAGGGCCAGCTCGCGCATCTTGGCCGTCAGCCGTTCGCCCTCGCCGTAGATGTAGTACGTCGCGGCGATGTCGCGCACGGCGGCCACGCGCCCCTCCAGCAGCCGCTTCACGGCCGCCTCGCGGGCGTCCGACGCATCGAGCCGCGACGCCAGGCTGTCGTGCGACTCGCGGTAGGAGTCCAGCAGCGCGAGCGTCTCGCTCAACTGGCTGTCGCGGCGGCGCAGCTTGCGGCGGTAGCCGACCACGGCCCATCCCGCCGCCATGACCACCAGCAGGGCTGCCAGTGCGGCGATCCATACGCGGTAGCGCAGCGACGCCTCGCGCAGCGCCACGTCGTTGGCCGTGCGGTAGCGGCGTTCGAGCTCGGCGACCTGCGCCCCGCGCTGCGCCTCGAAGAGCGAGTCCTTGGCCGCGACAAATTGCTGCATGTAGTCGTAGGCCCGGGCGTCGTCGCCCCGATCGTGGTAGATCTCCGCCGCGAGGTTGAACAACCCGACATCTCCCTGGTGGAACGTCTCCCGACAGTCGAGCGCCATCTCGATGTAATGGCGGGCCGAGTCGAGCTGGCCGTCCTGCTGGAAGATGATCGCCGAGGCCACGTCGTAGAACGACCGTCCGGTATCCTCCGAGGCGGCCGAACCGTAGGAGAGCGGCGCCCGGCGGATCACGTCAAGGTCGATGCCCTCGCGTGCCGCGAGCAGCTGCGCGGGGGTCCAGTCCCCGAGGTAGGCGTGGAATACGAGGTTCTGCAGGCGGATCTGCTGGGCGAAGTAGCGGAACGGGATCGTATCGGCCGCCTCGACGAGCGGCGCCAGCGTCTCGACCGCCTGCCGGTACTCCCCGGCGGCGCAGTGGGCCGAGGCGAGCATGAAGCGGCTGTAGCCCTCCTGCTCGGCATTGCCGTTCGCACGGGCCGCATCGGCAGCCTTCGCAAAGGGCTCCACGGCGTCGTATCCCTGCTCGAAATAGAGCAGTCCGAGCGTGTGGTAGATGGCCACGAGCAGCGTCTCGGTCTGCTTCCGCTGCGGGGTCTCCTCACCGGAACGGGCTTCGGCAAGGGCCTTTTCGGCCAGAATCGCCGCCTCGGTATAGCCCCGGATGCCCTCCTCCAGGTCGCCAAGCTCGATGTAAGCCTTGGCATACGTGTACCACGCTTCGGCCCGCTCACCCTCCGTGCCGTGCCGCTCGTAGTAGCGCATCGCGCGGTCGAGCCGCACCTTGCCCGCGAGCGTGTCGCCCGTGGCGACCTCGGAAAGCCCCGTCAACAGCGACCAGCCGGCCCGCCGGGCGCGGCTCATCCGTGCGGGGTCCATCCTTCGCAGCAGCCGCAGCGCACTGTCGGGGTGCTCCGTGGCGAGGAAGCCGTCGACCGTCAGGGTCTCCTCCGCGCGGGGCGTGCATCCGGCGGCCGCGAGCGCCGCAACGGCGAGAATCAATCGCAGCAGCAGTTTCATGGCTTGAGCGCTTGCCAGACGGCCTTCAGGTCGATGGCGTCGGCGTTGTGGAAAAATCCGCCCACGAGGGTCAGGTACTCGGGCAGCCGCCCGTCGGTGCTCCATCGCAGTGGAATGCCCATCAGCGACTCGGTCGTGCGGCACAGATCGAAGCCGCACGCCTCGAGCGAGGGCCGCACCCGCTCGGGATGGCGGCACGGCAGCCCCTCGGGACGCGTACAGCTCCCCTTCGGGCAGTAGAGGCAGGTGCCGGTGTAGGCGAAGGCCCGGCCGCCGTAGCGGGCTTCGAGGTCGAGCAGCAGCCGCTCGTGCCACTGCCGTTCGGGCTGCAGCAGCCGCTCGGCCTCCGAAAGGGGCAGGTCGCGGCTCGCCGGGGTGATCTTCGTGGCGATAATCAGGGCCGTGCGGTAGCCCGATAGGTAGTCATCCATATCGAAATCGAAGGGCGGGCAGGCCCAACTGCGGCCGTAGTTGGGGCAGGCGCGGCAGCAGGCGCCGAAGCGCCGCGCATCGCGGTAGACGGCGATGTATTCGGCCGCGGGGAGCGAGGCGGTGTAGTCCTGCGCCGTATGTCTCAACGCTTCGTTCACAAGGCAAAGATACGAAAAGGCGCTCGGCGCGGCAAATAAAAAGCGCGGTTTTCGGCCCGCCCGCCGGAAAGACACCGCAGGAAGAGACCAGAAAAGGGAGCCGGCCGGGAGCGCACCGCGGCATCGGAACAGCAGGGGCACGCCGCAGGAAGGCGGCTGGGGCACACCGCATCGCAGAGCGAGGACGGACAGGGACCGACCGCAGGGCGGAAACGGAAGAACCGATCGCGGGGCGGGGACAGACGGGAGCGAAACGGGAGAACAGGCAACGAAGAGCCGGCCGGGAGCGAGCAGCCCGACGGACAAAACGGGGGCAGGCGCCATCCGCATACCGGATGACGCCCGCCCCCAAACGATTCGGAAAGATACGTTACTCCTCGAGTTTCAGGATCACGATCGGTTCCGTATCGGTATTGCTGCTCTTGCAGGGTGCAAACTGCATGCCCCACAATTCGTAAGCGATTCGATAGCCGTCGACCTGCACGCTACCGATAACGGGAAGTCCGTCCTCGAAGGTGATCTTCCAGTAGTAGCGCAGCGGCGCTGCGGGATTGTCGAAATCCTCCTCCGAACCCCGGACGAAGTGACCCGGATCGACGTAGGACGTAGCCGGAGAGCCCACATAGCCCTTGCCGTACATGGCCGAGGGTGCCGAATTGCTCACCGCCTCGCTGTAGAGCGTCACATACTCCGTACCCTCGACAGGTGCGATCGTAAAGGCGTACTGCGACACGTCGCTCGTCGCCTCGATGCCGTTCTCGTCCGCCTCGAACGTCTTGCGCGACAGGTAATAGGTCGAAAAGCTGGCGGCCACGTGATACTCCGTATCGGAGCGCTTGCGGGCAATCAGGTACTTGGCATCCGCCGTGAAGACTTCGCCTTCGGAAATCTCCTTGTAGTAGAGCGTCTTGGGCTCAACCTTGCCGGCGTCGAGCGACAGGTTCACCTTGAAGAGCGACGCATCGGGATTGGTCAGATCGAACGTGCCGTTCTCGAACAGATAGGTGTTCTGGTCCGTCGTGACCGCAACCGTGACGTTGCTGTACGTGCCGCGCATCACCTTCATGTAGAGGTAGCCGCCCTTCTCGATCGTGGCAGGCTTGTCGACGACCACCTTCACCTCGCTTACCGGCTTGATGAGCTTGATGACGTTCGACGGACGCGAGAAGATCATCGAACCGCCGATCGGGTCCTGGGCCGTCATCGTCACCGAGAGCACCTTCTCGAGCTTGTGCTCCTGCGACTCGATGCGGAAGCGGAGCGTTGCGGCCGGGAATTCATAACGCACCTTCATTGTGTTCACCCCCTCTCCCGGAATATCCGCAACCGCATACATCGGCACCACCACGCCGCGGGTCGAACCGAGCGTGTCCTGATGCTGCTCCGCCGGAAGCTCCATCTTCATCTTGTCCACGTTGAGCCCCTCGAGGCCGTCCGACGGATAGAGTATGAAGAGTTTGTTCCGCTCGCCGTATTCTGCCGGCACCTTCGCCTCGAAACTTCCATCCCTGACCTCGGCGACGGAAGCCACGTCGTAGTCCACGTCGGTGACGTAGGCCACCTGATCGCCGGCATTCCACACCAGATGCGAATAGTCCGAAAGTTCGTAGTCGATCGTCGTCCGGGTATCCACATTCTCGGATGATACCAGGAGTACCCGCTCCTGCCGACCGCCGCCGACACGGTCGGTCTCCGTTTCGCACGAGGCCATCAGAAGCAGCGCCGGAGCCAGGGCCAGCAGATGATTTATTGCACGTTTCATTTTCAATGGATTCTTTTTAATTCGACTTTTTTCATGATTTCACACGCTCTGCCCGCCGCATCAGTTGTTCCACGGGTCAAGCTCGGTATCGCCCCAGCCCGACTCCACATCCTCGAAATCGCGGCCTGCGGAGCGATACTCTATCTTCGTCTCCTCATCCACGGACACCTCGCCGTAGTTGATGTCGTCACGCAGGTAGAGCACCTCCATGCCAGTGTTGTCGCAGTGGACAAAGTTCATGTTCGGCAGGTTGGTCAGGTCCAGACTCCGCAGCGAATTGTAGGTGCAGTCGATGAACGTCAGGTCCTTGAGGTAGTTGACACTCAACGACGTGAGCTTGTTCATGGCCAGCGTCAGCGAAGCCAGGTGCGGGCAGTTGCGCAGGTCGATGGTGGTGAGCTGGTTGCCGCCGCACTCGAAGGTGCCCATCATGGAGTTCTCGGGGAAGAGCACCGACGTGAGCTTGTTGTTGCTGCAATAGACCTCGCCGATCAGGGGCGTCTGGCGGAAGTCGAGCGTCGTGAGCTGGTTGCTGGCGCAGTCAACCGACGTGAGGGCCGTGCAGCCGTCGACGAGCAGCTCCGTAAGCTGGTTGTCGTCGCAGTTCAGGTGGAAGAGCTTGTCGAAGTTCGTCAGATCGAGCCGCGCGAGCTTGTTCTCGTTGCACGTGATCGTGGTCAGCGTGTTGCGGCAGTCGGCCAGATTCAGCTCGCCGATCGCATTGGAGTTGCACTCGATGCTGCTGAGCGAGGTGCAGCCCGAGACGTTGAGGTCCGTGATGAGGTTGTGGTCGCAGAGCAGCTCCGTCAGCGAGGTCATGCCGCTCACGTCGAGCGTCTCGATGGCGTTGTAGCTGCAATGAAGCGTCTGCAGGTTCGTCAGGTTGCGCACGCCTTCGAGCTAGGTGAGGCCCAGGTTCTCGCACTCGATCGCCGTGATGAGCTCCGCTTCGTCGCGGCTGATCTCACCGTCGCCGTCGGTATCGAAATTCTCCACGAGATATGCCTTGAAATCCTCGGCGAAGGTGAGCAGGTGCGCCCCTTCGTCATCCGCCTGGTTCACCGTGATCTCCACCTGCTCGGCCATGCTCCGGATAAAAAAGGAGGCCGAACGCGGCGTGGCGGAGGGATTCGCCGCAACAGCCACCGATACGGTGACCGTACCGCCTTTGCCCTCGAGCGGGGAGACGGTCAGCCAGTCGGCGGCGCCGCACTCGATCGTCCACTTCAGGGTCGACTCGAAGGTGAAGTTCTGCGCAGACTCCTCGCAGTCGAAGGCAAGTACCTGCTCGTTGACGGTGATCTTCGCCGCCGGAGTTTCATCCTTGTCATCCTTACACGAGGCAAGCGCCAACGCGAGCAAGGAGAACACGCCAGATAGTAGAATTATTTCATGTTTTGATAATTTAAGGGGTTTCAGCATTCGCATTGCTTCAGAACAAAATTACGAATTAAAAGCCCCCGGAGGCTGTTCCGGGGGCTTCTTTTAGAATAAAATCCATACATTTTCCCGATTTTGAAACCTCGGGCGCGCACATTCAGGCCAGGTCCGCCGCATCGGGGCCGAGCCGGCGGATCTCCTGCCGGAATTTCGAGGGCGGCACGCCGGTCTCCTTGAAGAAATTGTTGTAGAACGACGTGAGGTTGTTGTAGCCCAGCCTGTCGGCCAGCACCTTGATCGGCGTCGTGTCGGTGCGGTCGGAGAGGGCGCTGACGGCCGCCTTGATGCGGAACGAGTTCACGTAGGCGTTGAACGAGACCCCGGCGAACGAGTTGACCGCCCGCGAGAGGTAGCCCCGGTTGGTGCCGAGCAGCCGCGCCGCCTCCTCGATGGTGAGGTTCTTGCGCTCGTAGAGCCGCTCCTGGGTCATCATCCGGTCCAGCTCGCCGAACAGTTCCCGCAGCTTCCCGTCCTCGGCGTCGGCCTCCTTGCGTCCGGCCTCCTGCAGCGCCTGTTCGCGGCGCAGCATGTCGTTGTACTTGATGACCAGCCGGCGGTACATCCTGTCGCGCAGCCGGTAGTTCGTATAGATGGCCGCGGCGAGCACCAGCACGACGAGCAGCGCCCCGGCAATCAGGCCGATGCCCTGCTTCTGCCGCATGATCTGCATGTCCTTCTGCTGGAGCTTCACCCGGGCGGTCTGCCTGTCGAAGTTGCGCAGCAGGGCGTTGAACGAACGCTCGCGCTCGACGTTGAACACGTCGTCGGTAATCCGCTGGTATTCGTTCAGGTAGTTCACGGCCCGATCGTAACGGCCCAGACGGGAGTAGACGTCGGCCAGATCGCGGTAGATCGCATGGCCGTAGAAATAGAGGTGATACTCCTCCGTGATATCCAGTCCGCGCAGGAAGCAGCGCACAGCATCCTGCAGCCGGCCGCGGGCCGCCAGGAAGCGCCCGTATTCGGAGAGGGCCTCCAGCAGGATCGTGTTCTCGGTCGCGGGGTCGCCGATGCAGCGGCGGAAAATCTCCTCGGCCTCGCCGTCGCGGCCGAGCGACGCCAGCACGCAGGCATGCAGCGGCTCGGGACTTCCCGTACCGGTCGCATATTCGGGATGTTCCAGAGCAATATCGACGTATTTGAGCGCCTCGAGGTCATTGCCGAGCGTGTGGTACATGTAGGCCAGCATCAGCGCCCCGGTGTACTCGCGCGCGGCATCGCCGTTCTCGCGTCCGTAGTCGTAGATGGCGCGGGCCGTCTCCAGCCCTTCGGGATCGCGGCGGTAGTAGTGGATGATGGTGACGTTGGTCAGCGAACGGTAGTAGTCGCCCCGGTCGCCGCTCTCGGAGGCGAGGTTCATCGCCTGGTAGAAGTAGTCGAGCGCCTGGCTGTAGTTGATGGCGTTCACCATGTTGAAGACCCCCATCGTGTTGAGCATCATGATGCGCTCGTGGCTCATGCCCGAGGAGTCCGCCCCGGCGGTCGCGTCGTCAAGTAGCGGTACATCGAGTCCGGATCGAACAGACAGTAATAGGCCCGGCCGATGCGGCAGCCGATGCGCAGGCGCGCGGCGGCGTCGCCCGACTCCCGCACGGCGGCATAGGCGGGCACGGCCTCGGCAACCAGTTCCGAATGGCGTCCTTCGGCCGAGAGCGAGTCGAGCCGGCGGCAAAAGTCGTCGGTCGCCGTTCCGGCATCCGCCTCCGACCCGGCGCAGCAGACCAGCACAAGGCCGAACGCCAGCGCAAGGACGAGCGTAAACACCGGCGCAATCCGGCGGACTGCGCGGCGGTATGGATTCTTCGTTGTTATCGGTTTCATCTTGCTTGGGTCCCAATCCTGTGCTCCGCATGCGGCTGCGGCCGCGGAGCCGCTATCCGAGTTTCATCACGTCCCGAATGCCCAGGTCCTTGTAGGTCGATTCGAGCTCCTCGCTGCGGTCGGTGATGACCAGCAGCTTGTCGCCGACCCGGAGCTCCGTCTTGCCCTGCGGCACGAAATACTCGCCGTTGCGGCAGACCATCATCACGAGAGTGTTCTCCGGCAGGGTGATATCCTTGAGCGTATGGCCGCCTTCGAGCATCGTCTCGTTGACCTCGACCTCCGTCAGTGCGGACTTCATGTCCTCGTGCATGTTCACGTCGAAGGCCGACTCCTTCTCCTCGTAGGCCAGCCCGAGCAGGTTGGCCATGCCGCTGACGGTCGTACCCTGCACCACGAGCGAGATGATCGTCGAGAGGAAGACCACGTTGAAGAGCAGCTCGGCGTGTTCGATATGGTCCATGAGCGGATAGATGGCAAAGAGTATCGGCACGGCGCCGCGCAGCCCGACCCACGAGATGTAGAGGCGCGCCCGGGTCGTGAAGCGGCGGAAGGGTGCCAGACAGGCGAAGACCGCCACGGGCCGCGCCACGAAGATCATGAACACCCCGACGGCGCCGCCGAGGAGCAGCACTTCGGGCTGGAACAGTTCGTTGCTGTTGACGAAAAGACCCAGCGTGAGGAACATGATGATCTGCATGAGCCACGTGAAGCCGTCGAAAAAGACCGTCAGCGTGCGTTTCTGGGCGATCTTGTGGTTGCCGACGACCAGTCCCGAGAGGTAGACGGCCAGGTAGCCGTTGCCGCGGATCAGGTCCGTGAAGGCGAACGAGAAGAAGATGAAGGCCAGCAGCAGCACCGAATAGAGCGAATGGTTGACCAGCCCGATGCGGTTGATCGTCCACACCGCGAGGCGGCCGATCAGGTAGCCCGACAGGGCGCCGACGACCATCTGCACGAGGAAAAAGAGGAGACTCGCCCCGAAGCCCGTATGGCTCGATCCGCTCGAAAGCACCCCGATGAGCAGCACGGTGAGCATGTAGGCCATCGGGTCGTTCGAACCGCTCTCGAGCTCCAGCAGGGGCCGCAGATGCTGCTTGAGTCCCGTCTTCTTGCTGCGCAGGATCGAGAAGACCGACGCCGAGTCGGTCGACGACATGGTCGAGGCGAGCAGCAGCGCCAGCGCAAAGGGCATCTCCACGCCGATCCACGGCGCAATGAGCCACACGAAGCCGGCCAGGATGAAGGCCGTCACGATCACACCGGCGGTCGCCAGCACGATGCCCGGCCCGATGACGGGCCTGATCTCCTCGAAACTGGTGTCCATGCCGCCCGTGAAGAGGATGACGCACAGGGCGATCATGCCCAGGAACTGCGTCATGTCGGCCGACCGGTAGGAGATAAAGTCCCAGCCGAAGAGCATGCCGACGCCGAGGAACAGCAGCAGGGCCGGTGCGCCGAAGCGATAGGCCACCTTGCCGGCCAGCACGGCCACAAAGAGCAGCAGAGCCCCTACCAGAACGAAATTTTCACCACTGATATCGATCATCTTCCCGTTTTCCGTTGTTTTACAAAATCCGCCTCCGCGGCGGCCCCGACTCCCCTCCCGGAGAGCTTCAGCCCGTTTCAGCGGCACTTTCCGCCGGCTGCTTCCGGAGCGGGCGCGGGCCGTTTCCGGACCGCCGGCAGACCGTTCCCGAAGCGCTCACGGACCGTTTCCGGTGCGTTTGCGTGCCGCTTCGCGGTGCATTTTCTCGCCGCTCCGCGGTCCGCCCCCGCCGTGGCTCCTGCCGCCCCACCGCCGCACGCATCCCGCGACGATTCGTCACGGCGGCCCGGCGGCCGGATGCGCGGGCCTGCGGACGCGCCCGTTGCCATGCGCCCCGCGTCGTCCTCTGCAGGACGGCACGATTGGATGCAAAGTTAAAAAAAATCCTGCAAAATCCGCGCTACATCCGGATGAAATCGCCCGGAAAACCGACATCCGCAGACCGCACCCAGGTCCGGGATCGACACGGAACAGGACCGGACGCCGACGGGAAAGGCCCCGACTACTGCGGGATGAAGATGTAGGTGATGGTGCCCTGCTGACGGGCAGGGGCCGTCTGATCGATGTTGAAGAGCGAGTTGCGGGCGGCCCGCAGCGCCGTTTCGCGCATGCAGTCGTCGCCCCCCTCGACGACTTTCGCCCCGGTGACCCGGCCTCCGCGGTCCACCGTGATCGACACGGTCACCTCGCCGCCCCCCTCGCACAGGTAGACCGGCATGTCGAGCCGCCGCGACGTGCGCACGGGATTGACCAGCGAGAACGAGACCGTCACGCGCCCCTTGGCCTTCGTGTCCTGCACCTGGTCCCCCTCCTTGCGGCCCCGGCGGGCCAGGATGGCCTGCTCCTCGGCCAGCCCCAGCTCGTAGGCCTCGCGGTTGGCCTGCATGCGTTCGGCCGCCTCGGCCGCCGCCTCGTTGATCTCCGCGACGTTCGTCCCGCGGTCGTCGCGCAGCTGCTCGTCGAGCAGGGCGTTCTCGTTCGAGACGCGGTTGCGGATGCTCCGCCAGTCGACGCTCTGCTGCTGCTCCTGCCGCCGGCGCACCTCCTCCTCGAGGCGGTCGCGCTCCTGCTCGAGCTCGGTGAGCGTCTCCACGTCGATGTACATCCCCTGCGTCGAGGCGCGGCGTCCGACGACGATCTTCGACGAGACGAAGACGATCATCAGCACGAGGTACGCGATCAGCGTCACGCACAGCCCCACACGGTGCTCGTAGGCCCACGTGCCGGCATCCTGCCGCCGGTTGTCGAACGGCAGGTTGAGGCGCGGACGCCGGGCGGGAGTCCGCCGTTCCTGCGGGGAGGGCTGTGTCATTGCGGTGCGTCTGAATTTTGGGCAAAAGTAGCGTTTTTTGCCGAATTATTGCTATCTTTGCGCGCAAATAAAATACTCAACCTGCTTATGTCAACCAAACAACAAACGCTGAAGGCCCCCATCTCGTTTTCGGGCAAAGGCCTTCACACGGGGGTTAAGGTGACCATGACCGTCAATCCCGCCGAAGCCGGGTACGGCATCGCATTCCGCCGCACCGACCTCGAGGGACAACCCATAATTCCCGCCAGCTGCGACAACGTGGTGGACACCTCGCGCGGCACGACCATCGAGGCCGGCGGCCACCGTGTCTGCACCATCGAGCACATCATGTCGGCACTCTGGACCTCGGGCGTGGACAACGCGCTGATCGACATCGACGCACAGGAGACCCCCATCATGGACGGCTCGGCCCGCGAATACGCCGAGGCCATCGCCCGCGTCGGCACCGTCGAGCAGGAGGCCGAACGCAAATACTACCACGTCACCGAAAAGATGGTCTACACGATCCCCGAGAAGGGCGTGGCGATCATCCTCTACCCCGACGACGAATTCTCCGTCTCGGTGCACGTTGACTACAACTCGAAGGTCATCGGCAACCAGTATGCCACGTTCAACCCCGGCGACAACTACGCCGAAAAGATCGCCCCCTGCCGCACGTTCGTCTTCCTGCACGAGCTCGAACCGCTCATCAAGATGAACCTCATCAAGGGCGGCGACCTGGACAACGCCATCGTCGTCGTGGAGAACCCCATTCCCGAAGAGCAGCTCGACCACCTCAAGCAGATCTTCCACAAGCCCGACATCGAGATCAAGGCGGGCTACCTGAACAACCTCGAGCTGCGCTGCAACAACGAGCTGGCCCGCCACAAGCTGCTCGACCTGCTCGGCGACTTCGCCCTGCTGGGCGTGCGCATCAAGGGCCGCGTGTGGGCCACCCGCCCGGGGCACTTCGCCAACACGGAGTTCATGAAGCAGCTCAAGCACGCCATCCGCAAGGCCGGCGAGAAGCCCCGCTTCACCTACGACTGCCGCAAGCCGGCGCTCTACGACATCAACGCCATCCGGCGCATGCTGCCCCACCGTCCGCCGTTCCTGCTCGTCGACCGCATCTTCCACTGCGACGAGACCTCGGTGGCCGGCATCAAGAACGTCACGATGAACGAGCCCTTCTTCGTGGGACACTTCCCCGAGGAGCCCGTCATGCCGGGCGTGCTGATCGTCGAGGCCATGGCCCAGTGCAGCGGCATCATGGTCCTGCGCAGCGTCCCCGATCCGGAAAACTACTCGACCTACTTCATGAAGATCGACAACGCGAAATTCAAGCACAAGGTCGTGCCGGGCGATACGCTCCAATTTGAAATCCGCCTGCTGGAACCCATCCGCCGCGGCGTCGCCCTGGTCGAGGCCAAGGCCTTCGTCGGAGAGACGCTCGCCTGCGAGGCCGAGCTGATGGCCCAGATCGTCAAGAACAAAAAATAGATTGCCCATGATAAGCAAACTGGCCTATGTCCACCCCGACGCCAAGCTCGGGAACAACGTGACGGTCGAACCCTTCGCCTGCATCGCCGGCGACGTCGTGCTGGGTGACGACTGCTGGGTCGGCCCCGGCGCCGTGATCCACGACGGCGCACGCATCGGCAAGGGGTGCCGCATCCACACCGCCGCCTCGGTATCGTGCCTGCCCCAGGACCTGAAGTTCGCGGGCGAGCAGACCACCTGCGAGATCGGCGACTACAACGACATCCGCGAATACGTCACCATCAGCCGCGGCACCAAGTCGACGGGCACGACGCGCATCGGCTCGCACAACCTGCTGATGGCCTACGTGCACGTGGGCCACGACTGCGTGATCGGCAGCCACTGCGTCATCGCCAACCGCGTATCGCTCGCGGGCGAGGTGCACGTCGGCGACTGGGTGGTCATCGGCGGGCACGCCGCCGTGCACCAGTGGACGCACATCGGCGACCACTCGATGGTCCAGGGCGGGGCGCTGCTCTCGCAGGACCTCCCGCCCTACGTCATCGTGCGCAACGACACGCTGCGCTTCGCCGGCATCAACCGCGTGGGGCTGTCGCGCCGCGGTTTCACGCCGGAGCGCATCGCCGAGATCCACGAGGCGTGCCGCATCCTCTTCCAGAGCGGACTGAACTACCTGAACGGCTGCAACGAGGTCGAGCAGACGGTGCCGCAGAGCCCCGAGCGCGACAACCTGCTGCAATTCATCCGCGAATCGAAGCGGGGCATCATCAAACCCTACGAATCCCGCACGAAAGAGGAATAAATTTCACGTCCGGATTTGGCATGTCGGATTTTTTTTCTATCTTTGCCGTGTCGAAAGACGGACGCAACGAGATAAGGGGACGCAATGTCCCCTTATTTCGTACTGATACACGACTGAAACACAAACCATGATAGAGACTGAAAAGATCATCGAAGCGGCCCGGCGGCATCTCGAAGGCACGGACATGTTCGTGGTGGGATGCACCGCAACGCCCGGCAACGACATCGAACTGACGATCGACAGCGACACGTCGGTCGACATCGACGCCTGCGCGGCATTGAGCCGCGCCGTCGAGGAGCAGTTCGACCGCGACGTGGAGGACTTCTCGCTGACGGTCACCTCGGCGGGCATCGGCTCCGAGCTGCGGTGCCTGCGCCAATACCTCAAGACGGTGGGCCGCCCGGTCGAGGTGCTGCTCACCAGCGGCACAAAGATCCTGGCCCTGCTCGAGGCTGCCGACGGGGAGGGCATCACCCTCTCCTACGAGGAGAAACAGGCCGTCGAGGGCAAAAAGCGCAAGCAGCTGGTGAAGGTCACACGCCGCTATCCCTACGACGAGGTCCGCTACACGAAGGAGTACCTCGACTTCAAATAATGCGTAAAACCGAAAAAAGATAAACGACAAGCAATGGAAAATCTCAATCTCATCAGCAACTTTGCCGAGTTCAAGGAGCTGAAGAACATCGACAAATCGACGATGATCGGCGTGCTGGAGGATGTCTTCCGCCACGCGCTGCAGAAGCAGTACGAAACCGACGAGAATTTCGACGTCATCATCAACCCCGAGAAGGGCGACCTCGAAATCTGGCGCAACCGCACCGTCGTCGAGGACGGCGCCGTCGAGAACCCCAACATGCAGATTGCCGTGTCGGAGGTCAAGGCCATCGACCCGACCTACGAAATCGGCGACGAATATGCCGATGAGATCAAGCTCGCGTCGTTCGGACGCCGCACCGTGCTGTCGCTGCGGCAGAACCTCGCCTCGCGCATCCTCGATCTGGAGAAGGCCAACCTCTACGAGAAGTATTCGCAGAAGGTCGGCGAGATCGTCACCGGCGAGGTCTACCAGGTGTGGAAGAAGGAGGTGCTGATCCTCGACGACGAGGAGAACGAACTGATCC
>ERZ856578.676-NODE-676-length-69382-cov-28.659404_pt1 | contig 69382 bp, 60 predicted proteins | sample MGYA00514384_ERZ856578 | MGnify/ENA primary metagenome ERZ856578 (study PRJEB29103, sample SAMN06111958) | human gut metagenome | biome: human gut; feature: ankylosing spondylitis patient; material: healthy_person | host: Homo sapiens | place: China:Hangzhou... | reverse complement strand
CTCCCCACATAGGATCGTCATACCCTCTTGTCGAAACAGGCAAGCCCTTTTGTACCTTGTAAGCCGAGGGGCTCGGTACGCCGTGTTCGTTCAGGTACAACGCGATAGCACGTTTTGATGACCCTTGAATAAGCATTGTGAAAATGAGTTTGACATTTTCAGCAGCATCGGGATCAACAATCAGCCTGTGCTTGTCCTTTGGGTGCTTTACATAGCCGTAAGGAGCAAATGCTCCGATATACTGGCCGTTGCGCCGTTTGTAATCAAATACCTGCCGGATCTTTTTGGAAGTCTGATAGCAGTAATTATCGTTCATCACGTTTGTAATGGGAACGATGATATTTGAAACGCTGTCGGGGTTCTTGTAGCTGTCCACATTCTCAGCAAGGCTGATAAAGCGAACACCCATTTGAACAAACAGGTTATCGATCAAACTTCCGGCATCGCTATAATTTCGTGCGAAGCGGGACAGGTCTTTTACTATAGGGTGTACCCATATGGGATACAAAAATGCTCTCCCAATAGCGTCGGTTTTCCCCTTTTGACATATATGCCGCAGACCGCCCGACCCTATTGACCTATATCTCCCCATAATAGAAACACTCCTCAATTTCCTCCGGCTGCAATCCCTCGCCCAGCCATGTATCCACATCCTCTGGGGTATATCCGAATGCACAGGCCAGATTTTTCAGTTCGCGGACATAGCTGCCGCCGGAAACCTTTTGGACTCTGGTGCTCTGCACACCGGACAGCGGCCAGTCATATGCGCGGAGGTCATACAGATGCCGCACGGAAAATGTACTTTTGCTGCGCCCGCCATCCGGCAGCAGGCACAGAATGTCCCCTTCCCGAACCGCAACTTCTTCTACCGGGCCATGCAGGCTTTTCCGAATGCTGGACAGCGCATAGTTTAAGATCTCCTTTGTGGAAGCGTACAGATATACCCTTTGCTTTGGGAAATGGTACAGGCAGAACGGATTGTTCCCGCGCACGATATAAAGGCGTTCATGGTCGTCCAGCACCGTATAAGTAAAGGAGCCGCGCAGCAGCTCCGATGTTATGCGCAGCGTATCCAGATTGATTGCTCCTGCCTGTTCCAGAAGCTGTACGATTGCAAAGCTGTCCGTCTCGATTCTTGAAACAGGCAGCTTCTGTTCCAAGCGCAGCAGCTTGTCATTGCTCAGAATGCCGTTGTGTGCCAGCGCAAATGCGCTGCCGTCTGCAACCCCATAAAAGGGATGGTTGTTGCAGTTCTGCATTTCGGAGCCCTGTGTGGTCATTCTGGTGTGGCCCATTACCGCCTTTACTTCTGCCGGAAGCCGAAAGCGCATCCACCGGGCGGGAAATGGTCGTTTATAGATACAGAGCTTCGTCCCGGTTCGATATGCGATTCCGGTCGCATCTGTCCCACGGATCTCACTGGAAATGGCAAGGGCGGAAATGATCCTGTTCTTCTGCTTTGCGGAAAGCGTTCCGCCGTAATCATAAAGTCCAAACAGGCAGCACATTACAGCTCCACCTCACTTTCTACCGGCTCGTTGAGATACAGCCGCCGCTCTTTCAGATACTGGATCAGCTCCGGTTCAGTGATACCCGCCGTGAAATCCGACCATGACATGGCGTGGAGCTCCGAATCCGTAAGATAAATCGCGACATCACAGAGGCGGTTCACCAACTGCAAGGTCGCGATAAATGTATTGTATTTGAGCGTTCCGCGGAAAATCCGGATTTCCACGGTTTCCGTATTCGTCAGGTTCACGCAGGTATATCGCCCATAGTGATAGCTCTTGGCGTGATCCATCATTTCCTTCGGCGTGTCCTTGTAGCCGTATCTCGCCGCCCAGCGCTCCAACTGGCGGTTTGTCCGGCGGCTGAATTTCAGCAGCTCGTTCCAATGCTTTTCCACGAAGAACAGCAGGCGGGCAATCGCGGCCTCCTGTGCCTGCTCGGTTCGGCCAAAGGCGTCCCGGCTGATATGGACGTGCAGGCCGCAGGTGGTGGCCTGATGGGAGCGGTAGCCCATCGAAACTGCCGCGTTCATCATCTGCTCCCACGGGAAGCTGTGCATATGGCTGTCCAGCGTGGCCGGGTGGCTGACGATCTCGAAGCCCTCATCCAGACTGCCATCATGCTTGCAGTACACACGTGGTTCGTTGTGATTGCCGATGGCAAGAATTTTGTCCGCGTTGCTGTCGTATTCCCCAGCTCCGTCGATTTCCAGCTCCACGCCGAAATAGCGCGGTCCCACGCCGTAGAAAATCGGCAGCGGCTTGTAATCATAGCTGTGGATACCACCCCGCCGAAGCTGCTGGTAGCAGCTCTCACAATACGGATAATCTTCATCGCCGTTGTTCAGATAACAGGCATCATCATACAGAAGCAGCCGTCCGCAGCGCTCGCAGGTCGTGTAAGAGCTGTCATAGCACCGCTGGCAGAGCGGGTGATCGTCAGACCCGGCATTGGAATCATTCCAGAGCCGGGTCCCGCAGTCGGCACAGACAATCGTTTCTTCGTTAAGGCAGTGTTCGCAGAAATAATTTCCCGCAAACAGCGTCAGCGCATCCTCCGGAAATTTTCGTCCGCAGATGCTGCATCCATGGTAGTCTCGCATAGTCGTTTTCCTCCAGATAAAAAGATAACCGCCGGACGCATCTGCATCCGACGGCTTCACAGCGATAATATGTGGTTGAAATCAGCGATTTTTACGCAGTTTTCCGGAGAAATAAAGGAACATCATGGTAAAAAACAAAGAAGGAGTTTTTATCATGAACGATTATGATAGACAAGATTTAATCAAACAGCGGGCCGGTTTGGAACCGCCTGCCCACGAAGGAGATTACTGGAGCGATGAAGACCGTGCACGGTTGAAATGCCTGTTCGACATGGGTTTTGGTATCAGCGAAATTGCGCTGGAGCTTCGGCGCGGAGAGCCTGCTATCTGTCAACAGATAGCGCATATGGACCTGTTTGAGCGTAAGCGCCGCCGGCACAGGGTACGCCCCGCACTTCCCAGCGGCTGCCTGTGCAAAGAATGCACGGCAGACCCGGAAGCCTGCACCATCCGACGACTGCAAAAAACAGCAAAGGAGGCTGTGTAATGTTTGAGGATTACCCGGATATCCTTTCACCGGAGGAGGCCGCAGAAGCCCTCAGGATCGGCGAGAATGCGATTTATGAATTGCTGAACCACGGCAAACTCAAAGCGTATAAGAACGGAAGGAACTGGCTCATTCCAAGAGATGCTTTGCGCGAGTATGTGCTTGAGCAAACAGGATTGAAATAAAAACGAGGGATATAGGTGTCACGTTCCTATATCCCTCGTATTTTATATCTATTCCTGCGCCTGCTGTTCGTGGAGCAAAAAGGTAATATAACGCTCTGCTGCAATTTTGCTTTTTTCATTAAGTTGCTCCCACTGCGCTATATACGACTTCTGATCTTCTCTCAATGCTGCCCAACCATTATCATCTGCAAAAAACTGACACAGTGAAATGCCAAAACCCTTGCAAAGCTTCTCCAAGGTGGGGATTGATGGCATATTCTCTTTGTTCAGCATCGTGCTAAGCGTTGAATACGTGATTCCACTTTCTTTGGCAAGACGATAGTATGTCCAGCCTCGTGCATTGCACAGCTCTTGGATCCGTGCAATCACAGCAAAATTCTGCATATCCCGCCCTCCCAATAAAACTATTATATATTTTACTTGGAATGACGACGCTTCGTTAGATTATATTTTGCGTATCTAATTGTTGAAAATATATCGTATATACGCTATATTGTAATCAGGAAATATAGGGAAAGAGGGATATGCGTGAGTACATACATTCTTTTTGGGCAGCAAATATCTTTTTCTGAAGCTCAGGATCGCTATTCTCGGCTGGTAACAGACTACATCAAAGCCCTTTTCGCAACAACGGCAGAGTTCACGACATGGTATCATGCCTGCGGTTCTATTGAGAAGGTTTTACAGGGCTATGTTTCAGAAGCGGATCGTCTCATCAGTAAGTATGTCAATGGTCCGCTCTACGAACAGCTTCTTGACCTGGAGATTTATGATGTCGGAAAAGAAACATACCGCGACGACTGCATGGTTCTGGAGCCCGCACAAACAGCATGCAGAAAATTTAAAGGCCTGATACAGAAGGTTAATGATGCTAAGGATGCAGAAATCGAATATCGTGAATTGCGTAAACAAAATCGGAGCAGAGTTGTTGGCGGCGGGTTCGGGCTTAGCGGCGCACTGAAAGGAATGGCAACAGCCGGCGCCATCAATGCGGTTACTGGCATGGGCCATAGTGTCGTCAATGCATTTGGAAATGTCGGATCCTCTCTTTCCGCAGCAAGCTCAAAGTACTCCGTCTATAAAGATGAAGAAACCTTCAACTGTCTGCGCGCTGCTCTTGCCGATTGCCTTGGCTCAACATTTTCGGCACATATTCAAATTGTAAATGAGCGTAAACCCCATTGCATCGACGTATTCTCGGATTCGAATCGCGCGGAAGCTCTGCTGGAAAATGCAAAGCGCTTCCCGGATAAAGCTCAGCATTTGCTGCTGGAAGCTTTTAAGCAGGATCCAGCTTCATTTGACTTGCTCCGATACATTTTTCTGAATTATCGCCGGGAGCGTAAAAATGTTCTAATAATTGCAAAAAGCTTTGGTATTAGCCTTTCGGACACCATAACGAGCATTTTATCACAAGAATACACTGCGGACGCAAAAACAGACGAGAGCAAAGCACAGGCAGCACGGAAACGTATTCTCTCGCTCATGGACGAAATGGGGCTATCAGAAAGTGAAACGCTCGATCAACTGGAACAAGATTGCCTGGATCGTGTTGTCGCAAATTACTCGGCAAACGCCGCCTCCTGTGATGAAATTCTAAATAGGATACGTGATTATACCGCAAGCGAAAAGAACAAACAGGCTATCATCAAGAAGCACCTGATCTGGCAGCTCGGCGCAGAGTATCATGTCGAATTCACACCCGAAGAAGTCGAGACCGTTATTGCCCCTGAATACACACAAGAGGCTAGGGCCAGTACCCCCGCCGCAGAATCTGCCAAAAAGCAAATTCTCTATAAAATGAGCGTCATGGGCGCACAGCAAAGCACTACACTTGACCAATTGGAAAGCGATTGCGTTGCCAGACTCTGCACAAACTACACCCATGCAGACGAAAAAACTTGTGACGCAATGCTAGAAAAAATCAAAGAATATCCAGCACAAGAGCGGGTGAAAGAACCTTTTATAAAAAATATTCAAGGAAGAATTGAAGCAATCTGGGCCGCCGAGGATGGCGAGATTTTTGATAATCTGTACCTGAAAACAGATATCTCCGACCAAAAGCAGCTTGATGCAGCAATTGCCTATGTGAAAGAGAAAGGACGTACTGCAAGTTCAAAGCAGTATTTGGATGCATTTTCGTCCTGTAATCAGAAGAACTTCAAAAAAGCAAAATTTTACGCAGAATGGAACCTTGTAATGAAAATTATAGCAGCCATTCTGTTCGCCGTTCCACTCATCGAGTTGGTTTTCCTTGACGGTGAAATCAGTCTCTGGATTTTTATCATTCTCGCTGGTGCTGCGATTCTAGCCCTGCATGGGCAACTAAGAAAGCTTTGGCGAACACTTACTATCAGCGGAACGATATTTCATCCGCAGATTTTTGGATTGTCCAATGCAAAAGAACAAGGGCATCTGGGCATCATCCAGATTGGGCTAATAGTGACTCTCTGCCTTGCCGCGATTTTAATCCTGTCGAGAAGCATTGCGCGCAAGCATATTGCAGCTGACACGCCAACAATGGCAAAAACTGTAGATGCCAGCGTATCTGCCAGCAGCTACAGTTCATCTGCAACTTCCGAAAGCAGCCCTCAAATGGACGCCATTTCAGAAGCGAACCCTTCGACTGTTTCGCCGGAACCGCATGAATCCTCCGATTCGTCAATTTATAAGGGAGATTCTTACACTGATATATTAGATGAGGTGGAACGCAGTTTTCCCGCAGCAGCATACGCTTTATTTGATATGGACGGAGATAATAATCCTGAAATGATTGTGAAAAGCGGTGCATCGCAAACAACGGCCAGATACGATATTTATAGCATGCAGAATAGCCGTACTAGCTATCTTGGTTCATTGGATGCCGCATACACAGAATTGTGTCCAGTATCCTCCTATCACGCGCTACTTGCAGTAAAAAAGTACAACGAGCAGGAAACACTTTCACTCGTGGTTTATCAGAATGGAGAACTCACCTCGATTGAAGCATATTCCGGAAGCCAAAGCAATGTTCTCTATAGTTTTGACCCATTGGAGTTTACAGCAATCCGGAAGAAAGATTCCATTCAATGGGACGGAAATCCCTCTACCATGAACGATTGGTCGTTTGAGCAATTCCTTCAGGAAAACTGGACATATAATAAAATCGACGAACTCAGTGATGATTCACGCTATGAGTTAAATTTTAAGGCAAGCATGATGGCGCAGTTTGGCATCTCTGCACTCCAGTCCGAGCGGCTTGATCGACTACTATTTCTTGCAGCTGGATATACTGCGGCTTACGATCCTACAAATATGGATACTTTCAGGAAAGACGATTCACAACTAGTTCAAACCATGTCAGTCGCAACCGCTAATAATATCTTGCTTGATTTCTTTGGTCTTCAGCCGGACTATTATATGCTTGACGAAACCCATGGCGTTTTCTTATCAGATGACATGCTTTATTTTACAGAAAGCGTCAGCGCGTTTTATCCGTATATTGCCATAGCAAAATCTGTTGCAGAAAATCCAGAAGATCGAAGATATGACACTGTCGAATATGATATCTATAGTGTGGATCAAAGCTACGATTACTATGATTATGAGCAATTCTACTATATGACAGCATCAGAAGCGGCAAGTCAATCGGCACTGAGTCTGATTGCAACCGCTACAGAGCAAGTATATGCGCTGGAGGAAGGCGATGCCCGCTATCAGACCTGCTGGATTAGAGATTTCACTGTGATGAGTACACAATAAACCGGTTCTTTCGTTTTTTAAGAGGACTTTGGGCATAGCTTGCAGTCAATCAGGGCAGATTTTATCTTGATTTGTTTCTGCAAGCTATGCTTTATGTTTTCCTCCATAGTTAATGTAAATTAGCATTATTATTTATTTTATAATCATTTGACTTATTTACATTACTACTATATAATATTAAAATAGTTATTTTGTTTGGAGAGGAGGCTACTCCCCCCTTTGGATATATCGGATTTATCAAAAAAACTTGTTTCAATCACACAATTCAACAGAGGGAAGGCTTCCCCTCTGTTTTCTAGAGCACAACATGGAGAAACACTTCTCGTTATTAAAAATAACGCGCCCATCGCCGTAGTCTTATCCCTTGAGGAATATGAACTTCTTAGAGCCTTTCCAAAAGAATACAATAGGATGCAGCAATCTGGACACATAGATTCGTCGAAAGAAATGCAAGCACTAATAGACAAATTAAACACTTATGACAGAGGTGAATAAGAAACATGTTCGATGTCATTGACTTTAGCGATTGGAATGAATACGACGGTTTTGCTGAAGGCAGCGGCCGCAGCGAGAAGATTTGGCTTATTTCTGTTTCCGGACAGATTGGCCTTTTCAAATATCCAAAGATAGATCCAGAAGATGGAAGAGAGACGACGGAGCACGTTTCAGAGCACCTTGCACACCAGTTAGGCGAACAGGTCGGAATCCCTACTGCAAAAGTAGATATTGGTCGACGGAATGGACGTATTGGCAGCATGAGCTACTTAGTGCGCCAAGAGGATGAAGCTCTATGCGAGGGGATTAGCTTTATTTCTGGTAAATATCCGAAATTCAACGCCGAAACCATGCAGGATGAGGACAGTAAGCTTTATTATTGCATAGATCATATTTTTCAGTCTGTACCCGCCGTTGTCCCAAAAGAAATCTGGATTGAAATGATGCTCTTTGACTATTTGATTGGAAACGCTGATCGGCATCAAAGCAATTGGGGGTTACTTGCAAAAGTATCTACGGATCGGCCTGCCATTCGTCTCAGACGCTGTCCGCTATATGACAACGGTTCCTCCTTGTGCTGCTATGTGAATGAAAGTCAACTTGCTGCATATGACGGAAAAGACGTTAGGCGTTTTCATGCATTAGTCGATTCAAAATCAAAATCGATCATCCGTATTGATGGCACAACGAAAAAACGCCCTACCCATTCCGATGTGGTGCGTTATTTGTTATCTCAATATCCAGAAGTCGTGATGAAAACTGCTTCAACTTTCATTCGTATTTTAACACCCGATGCAGTCAATGCTTTATTGGAACAATATCCAGATTCCATTTTGAGCGGAGCAAAAAAACAGCTGATTTATCGCTATCTTTGCAGAAAAGTGGAACTATTGGAGCAAATTTTAGCTGGAAAGGATCATCTTAATGGCAACGAATAATTATCTGTTCTTGATTTGGAAAGATCCCAAAACAAGAAAGAATTATACAATTGGAAAGCTGAGTCATAACGGAAACTACAACTTTGCATATTTTGAAGCAGCAACGGATGCAGCAAAGGCCGGTTGGGAACCTTTGGAGGCGTTTCCGGATCTGAATATCACCTATGAAAGTGAAAACCTATTCCCTGTTTTTTCGAGCAGACTGCCCGACCGAAAGCGTCGAGATATCAAGAAAATTCTGAAAAAGTACGAATTAAGTGAATTTGACGAGTTTCAGTTGCTTCGCAAAAGCGGCGCACGTCTACCAATCGACACCTATGAATTTGTAGATCCCATTTTCTCAGATGAAGAAACTATTGAGCGTGACTTTTATGTAGTAGGTATTAGACATCATGCTGCGTGTAACGGAAACTGTTGTGAACTTCGTCCGACTGTTCATGTTGACGATCTGTTACAACTTGAGATGGAACCACAAAATGAGCACGACCAATTTGCTATTCAAGTGCTGACCGCACAAGGAGAGCATCTGGGATATATTCCACGCTATTATAGCCAGCCTATTACTGAGCGCATTCAAAAAGGAGTGACATACTCCTGTAGAGTCATAGAGGTTGCTACTGATAATAATTGCTCTGAATGCATCAAAGTACACCTTAATATGCCATGCAAAGGTATGGACTGACCTGCGAAATCATTTCCTCGATATATCTGTTGCCGCACAGGCCGCGATCAGAAACGCTGGGAAATAAATTCGCATAAAAGGCGATCTGTCATAAGCAGCCCCCAACCAGCCCGGCTGGTTGGGGGTTTTGTGCGTTCAGACGCTGCCCTCCAGCTTGCGGCGCTGACCCTGGCCCCAGAAGGAGCGGTACATCCCCGGCGTCATGCCGAGCGAACGCTTGAACAGATTGATGAAATGGCCGGGGTTGTGGAAGCCGACCTCGTCGGCGACCTCGTTGATCGTCAGGTCTGTCGAGCGCAGAAGCTCCTTGGCGTGGTTGATGCGCTCCATGATGATATACTCGTTCGGCGTGTAGCCGGTGCTGCTTTTGAACAGGCGGACAAAGTAATATTTATTGATGCCGAGCACATGGCTGAGCCGGTCGAGCGAAAGATCCTCGCAGAAATGCTGCGAGATATAGTCGCGGGCCTGTACGATGAGCTGCGGCGTGGCGTTGAAGCTCTTCTGCATGGTGGCGCTGATGCAGGAGATCAGAATGCTGGAGATCGTACCGGAGGCCTGAATGTCACGCATGACGTTGGCGCCCTGCTGGGAATAGGAGGCCAGAAGCCCCTTGAGCTGCGACTGCACCTGCGTGTCGCCCGCAAGCGAGACGACGGGCGAGCCCTTGTTCTGCAGCATGAACAGCTCGTAATACCGCGCGCACGCTTCGCCCCAGAAGTGCATCCAGAGCACGTGCCAGTGGCCGGTGTCTGGCGCTGTATAGTAGTACTGCTGCTTCTGGCAGTCGATCCAGAACACGTCGTCGGCGCGCAGGGTATAGCGGCTGTCGCCGTATTCCAGAACGCCCTCGCCGCTGACGGTGTATTTGAGCAGATAGGAAACGAGCGAGTGCCGCTTCGTGTAAAAGCTGGATGACGCATAGAAATCGCCCAGCTCCTGCACGTAGGGGATGGACTTTTCCGGCATGGCGACGGGGGCAAACTGGTTGGAGTTGACCATGCGCCAGACGGACTGCGGCTCAAGCCCGTGATGATATTCCAAAACTTGTATAGCCATTTTGACCACCTATGTCAATATACTGTAATAATAGAACAAGATAAATGGATGACAAACAGAATGAAGTGGTATATAGTTTAGAATATCACAGGAAATGAAATAAATACAGAATTATTTTTGCTTTCTGGTATAGGCTTGCAATATCAATATAAATGTATTGCGCCGAAAAATGTTCGAATTTCACGCAAATTCACCCGGGAAATTCTCGATTTCTGCATGGTGTACAAAAATGCAAAATTATTTATGTGCATTTTGCTGAATGGCAAGATTCCGGAATCGTATAAAAGGAGGGCGGCGATGAGCGAGTATATTCTGGCGGTCGATATCGGTACGTCCAATGTCAAATGCATGATTGCACGGCCGGATATGACGGTACTGGCGGAAGCGGACAGCGAATATGAGACGCTGTGCACCGGCGCGGGCCGCTATGAGCAGGATCCGGAGCTCTGGTGGCGGCACATGATCCTCGCGCTGCAGGCTGCCGCGGCGAAGGCCGGCGTGCGCACGGGTGAAATTGGCCGGATCGCCGTCAGCTCACAGGCACCGACCATGCTGCCGGTGGACGCGGCTGGCAGGCCGCTCGGAAACGCGCTGATCTGGATGGACCGCCGCTCGGACGCGCAGTGCATCGACATGGGGCGCAGGATCGGCGACGGGACAGTCTACCGGATCACCGGCAACAAGGCCGATCCGTTCTACGTCTACAGTGAGCTTCTCTGGTTCAAGCAGAACCAGCCCGCGCTTTATGAAAAAACAAGATGGATCCTGCAGGCAAACGGCTATCTGAACCTCCGGCTCACCGGAAGCTTCACGCTCGATGCCACGCACGCGAGTATTACGCAGTGCTATGACGTCCTGCACCGCTGCTGGAGCAGCGAGCTGCTGCAGCCCTATGGCGTACCGGCAGAGCTGTTCCCGCCGGTCAGCCAGCCGGTCGACGTGATCGGAACCGTCACGCAGGAGGCTGCGGCGCAGACCGGCCTGCGGGCCGGGACCGAGGTTCTGGCAGGCTCCGTGGACGGAGCTGCCGCAGCGCTTGAGGGCGGAGTGACCGCTGACGGCGTCGCGGTCGAAATGTCCGGTACCTCGTCCGTGCTGCTCGTCGGCTCCGACAGGCCGCATACCTCGCCGAATCTGACGTATATGTACAGCGTCGTCCCGGAGCAGCACCTGCTGCTCGGCTGCATGAGCACGACCGGCGGCGTTCTCAAATGGTACCGCGACACGTTCTGCGACCGGGCAGACCCGGCCATTTATAAAAAGCTCGACGCGCAGATCCTTGCGCAGTGCCCAGAGCCGAGTCCGCTGATCTTCCTGCCGTATCTGGCAGGCGAACGCGCCCCGATCTGGGATACGAGCGCAAAGGGCGTGCTTGCGGGGATCACCTGCGCGACGACGCAGGCGGAGATCGTCAGAGCTGCCGAGGAGGGCGCGGCCTTCGCACTCATGGACAACATCACTGAGGCCAGAGCCAGCGGCGCACAGCTGCGGACGCTGCGCGCGGTGGGCGGCTCGGTCAACAGCCGGATCTGGATGCAGATCAAAGCGTCCGTCGCGGGAATGCCGATCGAAATTCCGGCGTCCTGCCACGGTGCGCCGGGCGGTATGCTTGCCGTGCTGAGCTGCGCGGAGGGTGAATTCGCCTCCATTCGGGAGGCGGCGGCCAATCTGGTACGCATCCGCGAGACGGTCGATCCGGTCGCGGCATGGATCCCGGTCTATCAGGAAAAATTCGAGCTGTTCCGCAGCACGTACCGGCACCTCAAGCCGGATTTCCCAAGCTTTCATCAGGCAGGAGGAAACTGAGATATGCAGCTATTGGAAGGACGCAAAGCAGTTGTAACAGGCGGCTCCAGAGGCATCGGCCGGGAGATCTGCCTGCTGCTGGCAGAAAACGGCGCGGACGTCGCGCTGGCATACCGGAAAAGCACCGTAGAGGCGGAGCAGCTCCGGGAAGAGATCGCCGCGATGGGGCGCAGCTGCATCGCGGTACAGGCGGATGTCTCCGTTTCCGCCGATGTTGACCAGTTCGTGACGCAGGCCGCGCAGGCGCTGGGCGGCATCGACATTCTGGTGAACTGCGCGGGCGTGTTCCCGCAGGCGCTGATCGAGGATATTACCGATGAGGACTGGTCGCGCGTCATGCGCATCAATCTGGACGGCGCGTTCTATGCCTGCCGCGCAGCGGCGCCGTATCTCAAAAAAAGCGGCAAAAACGGACGCATCATCAACCTCTCGTCGCAGGCGGCGCTCAACGGCACCGCGCACGGCGTACACTACGGCGCGTCCAAGGCGGCGCTGCTCGGGCTGACCTATTGCCTTGCAAAGGAGCTGGGGCCGGACGGCATCACCGTCAACGCGATCCTGCCCGGACGCATCGACACGGAAATGCTCGCCTACGCGACGCCGGAACGCCGGGCGCAATGGCTGCAGTCCACGCCGCTCGGACGCTTCGGCGACACGGCGGATATCGCAGAGCTTGCCGTGTTCCTTGCCTCGGACAAGGGCGGATATATCACGGGTGCAAAAATCAATGTCAACGGCGGTCTTTCGACCGGCTGAACAGAAAGGGGAGCAGAGCATTATGAAAGCAGTTGCAGTTGGAGATCTTCTTCTCCCGGCCTCGGTCTTCGATGAGACGATCCGGTCCGCATCGTGGGTCACGGCGTATGATTCGTTTGATTGGGACGTGACGAAAAAGCGCGACGAGCTCCGCAATGTCGTGCGCAGGATGGAGACGGGCGGTTCCCGCGCGTTCCTGCCCACGCAGGAGGAGCTGGAGCGTCTGAAGGACGCGGAGGTCATTCTCAGCCATCTGTTTACCATCCCGCGCGAGGTGTTTGAGGCCGCGCCGAAGCTCCGCTACATCCTCTCGGCACGCGGAGGCGTGGAAAACATCGACCTGAAGGCCGCGCACGAGCACGGCGTCAGCGTGATCCACTGCCCGGCGCACAACGCCATCGCCGTCGCGGAATACGCCATCGGCCTGATGATCGCGGAATCGAGAAATATCGCGCGCGCCGACCGCGGTCTGCGCAGCGGCACATGGATCGAGAAATACCCGGATTCCGCAGCCATTCCGGAGCTGCGCGGCTCAAACGTCGGCATCATCGGCTTCGGCACCATCGGCCGTCTGGTCGCCGAGCGGCTGCAGGTCTTCGGCGCGAAGATCCTGGTCAGCGACCCGTTCGTCCCGGCAGAGGCCGTCACAGCAGCCAGCTGCGAGCCGGTCAGCAAGGAGGAGCTTCTGCGCCGCAGCGATTTTGTTACCCTGCACGGGCGCATCGGCGCGGGCGACCCGCCGATCATCGGCGAGCAGGAGCTGCGCGAGATGAAGCCCACCGCAGTGCTCGTCAATACGGCGCGCGCCGTGCTGGTCGATATGGAGGCGCTGTATACCGCGCTGAAGGAGCACTGGATCATGGGCGCGGCGGTCGATGTGTTCCCGATGGAGCCGCTGCCGAAGGACTACAAGCTGCTCACGCTCGACAATATCACGCTGACGAACCATCGCGGCGGCGACACGATCAATTCGTACATCAAGGCGCCGGAGCTGCTGCTGCAGCAGTTCGACGAGCTGCTGACGACCGGCACGACCCGCTGCCTGATCCAGTAAAGCAACGTAAGTATTTGGGCAATATAGACAAAATTTGCGCTTGATTTTGTACGTGATAAAAACGAATTGCCCAGCTTTAAAACGCATTTTACTAGTTTCGACGGGTTTTGGCGTGCTAGAATAAAAACACCCCGAGGCGAAAACACACCGTAATGAGCAGCCAGAGGCTGTACATTTAATAAAATCAGGAGGAAAAACAAATGAAAAAGGTTCTCGCATTGATGCTTGCGCTGTGCATGGTCTTCCTTATGGCCGCGTGTGCAGGCACCACCAAGACAGACTCCACCACGGCGCCCGCGGACAACGCGGAGACTAACACGGAATCCACTGAAAAGAAAACCATCGCATTCCTTCCCCCTGCCATGATCTCTCCGTACTATGCATCCTGCATCAACGGCGCGAAGCCGCAGGCAGAGGCTCTGGGCTATGAGCTGCTCGTCTCCGCACCCGACTCCGAGAGCGACTATGCTTCTCAGGTCCAGCTGGTTGAGGACATGATCGCCCGCGGCGTTGACGGCATCATCATCTGTGCCATCAACACCGACGCCATCGTCACCGCTGTCAAGAAGGCCAACGAGGCCGGGATCCCCGTCGTCATGTTCAACGTTCAGGACGAGCTGGCCGACGGCAAGGTCGACTGCTATGTCACCTATGACCAGCGTGAGGGCGGCGCAAAGGTCGCCGATTACATGGCCGAGGTCGTGAACGGCGCCGAAACCAATGTCGCCATCATCGAGGGTCTGCCCTCCGAGCACACCACGGCCCGTATGGGCGGCTTCTCCGACCGCGTCGCCGAGAAGTACCCCAACATCCATGTTGTCGCGTCTCAGAGCGGCGACTGGGAGCGTGAAAAGGGCATGAACGCAGCTGCCAACATGATGCAGTCCGTTGACATCGACGCCTTCTTCGGCCTCTGCGACGAAATGAGCCTCGGCGCTGTGCAGGCTGTCAAGCAGGCCAACGGCAAGCAGCTCGTCTTCTCCTTCGACGGCAACCCCAACGCGGCGGAAGCTGTCAAGTCCGGCGACCTGATGTGCACGCTGTCCATCGGCGGTCTGAAGACCGGCGAGGAGTGCGTCAACATGATCGACAAGATCCTCAAGGGCGAAACTGTTGACAAGTTCTTCACGATCGAGACGGAAGTCATCACCAAGGACAATGTCGACGCGTATCTGGCAACCTTTGAATAATCCGCATCGCTCACTCTGATACTCCAGCGGGGATATGCGCTGCATATCCCCGCTGAATCGAAATTTCCGCCATCGTGTGATAGGAGAATGCCAATTGTCTGAAATACTGAAAATGCGGGACATCTCAAAGCGGTTCCCGGGCGTTCTGGCGCTCGACAACGTCAGCCTCAGCATTGAGCGCGGCGAGGTCCACGCGCTGCTGGGCGAAAACGGCGCAGGGAAATCCACGCTTATGAAAATTCTGTCCGGCGCATATAAGAAGGATGCCGGCGAGATCATCTTCGACGGCCAGCCCGTCCAGATCAACTCGCCGAGACAGGCGCAGGAGCTTGGCGTCAGCATCATCTATCAGGAGCTCAATCTTGTTCCGCAGCTGAGCGTTGCGGAAAACATCTTCCTCAGCTCGCTTCCGATGAAAAACCCCGCGTGCATCGACTGGAAGCGCGTCTACAGCGACGCGCAGACCATTATCGATTCGCTGGAGGTGGATATCAACGTCAGAAGCAGGATCAGCAGTCTCGGCATTGCGCAGCAGCAGATGGTCGAGATCGCAAAGGCATTGAATCATCAGGCCAAGGTCATCGTCATGGACGAGCCATCCGCGCCTTTGACCGATAAAGAAACCGCAAAGCTCTTCAAGACCATCGCAAAGCTGAAGTCCGAAGGTGTGGCTGTCATTTATATCTCGCACCGTCTGGAAGAAACGATGCAGATCGCGGACCGCGCCACCATCATGCGCGACGGCAAGACGATCACGACCGTGAACGTCAGCGATATCACCATCGACGATCTCATCCGCGGCATGGTCGGACACGATCTGAAGGAGCAGTTCCCCAAGCGCGACTGTCCCATCGGTGAGGTCGGTTTCCGCGTGGAGGGGATCAGCCGCGAGGGCATCCTGAACAACATCAGCTTCGAGGCTCGCAAGGGCGAGGTCGTCGGGATCTGCGGTCTGGTCGGCGCAGGCCGGACGGAGACGGCGCGGGCCATCTTCGGCATCGACCCGAAGGATGCGGGCCGTGTGTTCATTGACGGCAAAGAGGCCGTGATCCGCAAGCCGCTTGACGCGATCAACGCGGGCATCGGCTTTGTCACCGAGGACCGCAAGACAGAGGGCCTGATCCTCTGCCGCGACTGCAAGGAAAATATCTCCATCGCCGCGCTGCGCGACTTTGTGCGCAGCGGAAAGCTGAACCTCCGCAGGGAACAGAAGAGCTGCCAGGACTACGTGGAAAAGATGCATATCAAAACGCCGTCCCTGCGGCAGAAGGTCGTCAATCTTTCCGGCGGCAACCAGCAGAAGATCGTTCTGGCCAAGTGGCTGATGTCGGACGCGAAGGTCCTGTTCCTCGACGAGCCGACGCGCGGCATCGACATCGGCGCGAAGGTCGAGGTATACAATATTATTAACGAGATCGCCGTAGCAGGCAAATGCGTGATCGTGATCTCCTCGGAAATGACGGAGCTCATGGGCATCTGCGACCGGATCGTCGTCATGTGCCGCGGCGCCATCACCGGCGAGGAGCGCAAGGGACAGTTCACGCAGGAATCACTGATGTATCTGGCTACGGGCGGCAGCGCCGCTGTCTGATGCAGGAAAGGACACTATAAAGATGAAACGTTCTCTCAAAAGCAGTATCAAATCTCTGAATATTCTCGGCATTTTGCTTGCCTTCCTGGTTCTGTGCGTCATTATGGCTATCGCATCCCCGGCCTTTTTGAAGCAGACCAACCTGCTGAATATCCTGCAGCAGATCTCCATCAACTTCACCATTGCCATCGGCATGACCTTCGTCATCCTGATCGGCGGCATTGACCTGTCCGTCGGCTCGATCACCGCGCTGACCGGTATGTTTGTCGCCATCATGATGAAGAACTGGAACATCCCCGTCGCTCCGGCCATTATCATCGCGGTCCTGAGCGCCAGCCTGCTCGGCCTCATCAACGGCGTGCTGATCTCCGGGCTTGACCTGCCGCCGTTTATCGTGACGCTCGGCATGATGGAGCTTGCACGCGGTATGTCCTACACGGTCACAGCCGGTCAGCCGATCTATACGCTGCCCGCAGGCTTCCTCGCGATCTCCGGGCGCGTCCGCGGCATTCCGCTCGTTGCGCTGCTGATCATGATCGCGCTGTTTGTCCTGGCCTACTATGTGCTGCATTTCACCCGCATCGGCCGGTATGTCTACGCAGTCGGCGGCAACGAGTCGTGCGCCAGACTCTCCGGCATCAACGTCAAGGCCATCAAGCTGATCGTGTACACGTTCTCCGGCTTCTGCTGCGGCATCGCGGCGCTGCTGCTGACGTCCCGTCTGGACTCGGCAGTCCCGACGAACGCCGAGGGCTATGAAATGAACGCGATCGCGGCTGTCGTCATCGGCGGTACGTCCATGAGCGGCGGCGAGGGCAGCCTGATCGGCACGGTCATCGGCACGATGCTCATCGGTGTCATTGCCAACGGCATGAACCTGCTGCTGATCCCGACCGGTCCGCAGCGTATGGTCACCGGCAGCATCATTGTCATCGCCGTCATTGTCGATGTGCTCCGTAAAAAAGCCAACAGCAAATCGAAATAAGGAGATACTATGCAGGAAACGACTTACAGCCGCTGGCTGATCTCGGATATGTACTATCCGTCGGAAAGCATCGAGGGTCCCATCAAGAGCCACGAGGCCATCTGTGTGCTCAACACGAACGATCAGGACGCCGGGCTGACCTTCACGCTCTATTTTGAAGACCGCGAGCCCATGCAGCTTGCGCCGCAGCGCTGCCCGGCCCGCCGGAATGTCCACATCCGCATGGATGAGGCCAGAACCGCGGACGGCTCCGGTGTACCGATGGATACGCCGTATGCCGCTGTCGTCGAATCGACGCAGCCGGTCGCCGTGCAGTATTCCCGCGCCGATGCCAGACAGCGCGCGCTGGGGATCATGACGACCATCGCGCAGCCCATGGGCTGAGAAAAAGCAGGAAACACAGCGCGGCCCGGCAGTTTGCCGGGCCGCAGCCATAACAGGGAGGTACGATATGAATTCCTTTATCAAAGAGAATGCGGCGGATCTGGAGGCGTTTTCCCGTATGTCGCAGTGCGCGGGCGCACGGAACGACTATGTGCAGGGCGGCGGCGGCAACACGTCCGCGAAGCTTGCAGGCGGACTGATGGGCATCAAGGCCTCCGGCTACTGCCTGTCGGATATCACGCCGGAGACGGCCTACGCGGTGCTGGACTACGAGGCGTTGCGCCGGTTCTACTACGGCAATGAGTCGGAGCAGCTTGCAGACGTGGAGAAGCAGGGCTCGGCCTTTGCCAGGGAAAACACGAAGCAGATCGAGGGCCTGCCCACGCTGCGTCCGTCCGTGGAGGCGGGCTTCCATTCGATCCTGCGCAAATTTGTCTGCCACACGCACAGCGTCTACGCGAACTTCGCCTGCTGCTCGACCGCCTGCCGCGAGATCGCGGAAAAGGCGTTCGCCGGTGCGGATTACAGCTGGGGCTGGGTGCCGTATACGGATCCCGGCGCAAATCTGACGTTCGCCATCCGCCGTGAGCTTGCGCGTGTGGAGCACGCGACGGGCCGCGTCCCGGCTGTGATCCTGATGCAGAACCACGGGATCATCGTCCACTCCGACAGCGCGGACGAATGCCTCCGCATCAACGCCGACGCGAACGGCCGGCTGGCCGCCCAGTTCGGCAAGGCAGGAGATTCCTTCCCGAAGGTCGCGGTAAAGCCCATCGCAGACGGACTTTACGAGGTCGACGCACCGGCCCTGACGGAGGCGCTGCAGAGCGGCCGGTATGATTACCGGACGCTGATCGAGTCTCCGCTGTACCCGGATCAGATGGTCTTCCTGATCGGCACGCTGTTTGAAAACAAGCCGGAGCTGGCAGAGGGCGAGGCCTCCGTCGAGTTCAGGACCGGCAGAGTCCTGCTGCGGATGAAGGAGAAAAACGCACAGGTCGTCGCGGAGACGCTGACGGCGGTCACGCTCATCATGGATACGATCCGCGAAAACGGCTATACCGTGTCCACAATGGGAGAAGCGGCAAAGCGCTTCATCGCCAACTGGGAAAGCGAAAAATACAGAAAGTCTCTCGCAGAAAAGGCATAAGCATACAGACCTGCTTCCCTCAGGCCAGGTTTGTCCATGCCGGATAACGGGGCTGCAGCGAAACAAAATCGCTGCAGCCCCAATGTTTTTACAGGGAGCTGAGAACCTCGCAATTTTCCGGCACAGCAGACAAAACGCCCCCCGCGAGCCGCGTCAGCGGCTGCGTGCATGATCCGAACACGAGAGAGCAGGGATCAAGCAGGAAAACAAACGTGCGATCCAGCGTATCCATCACAGTTTCTCTGCTTTGTGCTTCGGACGATTTGCTGCCGTCCAGTTCTTCGGGTTGGTATCATCCGGGGCAGGACCGGCAAGGATCGCCGCATAGTGCGCTGCCTTGTCATCCATATATTTTGCGGTTGCCTTTGCTTCCTCCACACGCTTATAGGCTTCCTCGCGCTGCTTCAGGATAATGGCGTACCTTGCCCGCAGGTTTTCCTCGGATTCCTCCGCAAGACACAGCCGGCAATACACCTGAATGTCCTCAATGGAGGCTCCACAGCCCTTCAGACATTGGATGCCCTGCATCCAGTTGACGGATTCCTCATTGAACACCCGGCGGTTTCCGCCATCCCGTTCACAGGGCAGCAATCCCTTATCTGTGTAGAACCGCAGAGTGTGTTCCGTGACCTCGAACATCTCTGCTATCTGCCTGATCGTATAATACATGGCTATGAGAACACTGCCTCTTGTTCCTTTCATGCGGGAAAGACTTCTCGCCCTGAAAGAAGAACAGCAGGAAAACCGCCGCTTGTGCGGACGGAGCTATATCAAGGACTATCTTGAGTATGTATGTGTCAATGAGATTGGCGATTTGATCAAGCCCCACTACGTCACAGAGAGTTTTCCGAAACTGCTCAAGGCAAAGGGAATGAGACAGATCAGGTATCACGATCTCCGGCATAGCTGTGCCTCGCTTCTTCTGGCAAACGGTGTTCCCATGAAGCAGATTCAGGAATGGCTTGGTCACAGCGACTTCTCAACTACGGCGAACATTTACGCACATCTGGATTACAGCTCGAAGCTGACTTCGGCTGATGCAATGCTCAATGGCTTGGGCTTTGCAGCGAATTGAAAAAGAAAAGCCAGCAGCCGGGAAAACCGACTACTGGCGTGATTTCTGGCGGAGTGGGTGGGATTCGAACCCACGGTACCGTTGCCGGTACACCTGATTTCGAGTCATTTAAGGTTCACGCCACTTGACGTATTTTTACCGCATTTCAAGCCGGATTGAAGAATCCTGCGACCCATTGATTTCACAGAGTTTTATAGAATCTCGTTTCGTGAATCCCGAAAAAATAAGAACCCACAGAATTTCCCTCGTGGAAGGCCAAAAATCACGCTTTTTTTGACCATGCGGGAGAAAAAGGGGAGAAAAAACGGGAGACGCAACCACCTGCCATTGCTGAACTTTTTGAGGGTGGTGCTTCCATGAAGGGAGAAAAAAACGATGGGTTCGTATTTATCGACCGGTTTATCTGTCTGGAGGAGCTTTGCAAGCTCTGTCATATCTCCAAGCGTAAAGCAAAATGGCTGCTGGATAACGAAATCATTCCCTGTATCCGCAGCGGAAACGAGCGGCATCGATATAAGATAAAACTTTCTGACGCGACGACGTTTCAGAAAGATCAGGAATCCGACCGCGTAATTTCCATGTATCCGAAGGGACAATTCTCGTCAAAGCGCAAACGAGAATCCAGCCGTGCAGCCTATATCAGACGGATGGTTTCAATCATAAAAACCGAAAAGGGACAGGCTGCATTGCAAAGCTTTTACCAGAAAGAGTTTGCAAAAGTGCCTGATTGTCTTTATGCCAGAGATATTGTTGCATTGACCGGCTTTTCTGTTTCCAGCGTCCGCGCCTGGATCACAGCGGGCGAACTGAAAGCCTACTCTTATGGGGTTCATCGGATACCAAAAGAATATCTGATCGACTTCGTTTGTTCCAACAGATACATCTGTGCCCATGTGCAGTCAGAAAAGCAGCGCGAAACAGAAATGCGTTTTCTGAGGACTTACAAATCGAATAAAGGAGTGTCAAAATGACGGAATATAAACTTGAAATCAAGCAAATCGTAGACTACCCCAAATGCCGCATCTACCGACAATTCATACAGGGTCTAATCGCAGACCGGGGCATCCGCACAAACGGGTGCTCCGGTCTTTTTCATTATGCGGTGCTTTGCTGCTATGCAAACTTCCGCACATCTTATCAGCGGTACGACGGTATCAGTTACATCGTACATCCTGGCCAGTGGATCTGCCCGCTGCGGGAGCTGCGGACGTGGTTCCGTGTGCGCACGAACCGTCAGCTTTTGCGCCACCTTGACTCTCTCCAGCGACACCACTTCATCGAATACGACTTAATCGGCCGCGGACAGCTTGTGCAGTACCGCATCCTCGACTGGCCGCGCTATAACACTGTACTGGATTATAGCTGCCCGTGCCAGAAAGATTCCGGATTCTTCTTTCTGCCCATGAGCGCAGCGTCACGATTGCTCAGTTTGGGAAGATGCTCCGAAATGGATGCGCTGCTCGATCTCTGGCTGAATGCGATCTATAACGACCATCAGGTCGCTGGTTCTGAGGCTGGTCCTGTCGTCTATCTGCGAAACGGCACCGGCAGCCCGCTTGTTTCCTATGCAGAGCTTGGCAAACGCTGGGGCGTGTCTAAGGCGACCGCCGGACGTATCCTCGGCAAATTTGCGCGGCTGGAATATATTAAGACGTTCTCATTTCCCGGCCGCAGCGGAACGGCGATCTACTTGCAGAACTATCTGTCCACCATGTTTCAGATCTCCGATGTTATGGTTGACAAGGAGGAAGTAGCAATGGCACTGAACCTCTGTATCCGTGTACAGGACTGTGCGCAGGATATGGCTCAACCGGACTGCGCATCAGATTGCTCGATCAGCGTTTCAAAATCGCACACGGAGATTCTGATTGCCGAAGTCCTGAAGCTCTTGAAAACACAGGGCGTTTGCTGCACGACCTGCCCCCGGTTCCAGTATAGGTTATATCCCTTATCCGATTGCGTCGGAGTCTTATGGGAGCACGAAACGGAGGATCTTCGCTTGGGGCTGATGCTCTCCTGCGGCGGCACGCAAATGCGGTATTTTGAACTCACGATCCGGCAGAAAGGAGAGAACGACAATGGCGAAGAATAATCTGCCTGCGGCAGACGTGACCGAAGATCCACGCTATCATGATACATGGACGCTGCTGCGGAAATACCGCGACGTTGTCTGGAGTCTGGAGGTTTCCGTGCGTCAGGTTCGGAATCGGTTCCGGATCGACTATGGCAAGACGATTGAGGATTTTCTGGAATCCGTCTATCTGGCCGGCGCGGATCTCTCCGGCACGGAGTTGGAGCATCAGGCAAAGTGCATCGAGCAGAGCCACAAAATGCTCTGCCTTGTAGACAGCGCTGTGGATCTCATGCGCGCCAAGCACAAGAACGGCGAGGAATTTTACTGGCTGCTCTATTACGCCTACCTCTCCCCGCAGGCGCTGCAGAACGTCGAGGAGATCATCGACCAGCTCCGCCCGCACATCCGCGACATCAGCACCCGAACGTATTATCGGAAGCGGAAAGAAGCTGTCGAGGTGCTCAGTTCGGTGCTGTGGGGATATACGGCGCAGGATAGCGCGGGGATCGTGAGGGAGTTTTTGCAGTAAGTTGAATATTTGCGGGCAAGGTACCCAAAAAGCACCTTGCTCGCAAATCAACAATCGACGAGCATACAGAAGATACCCAAAAAGGGGAAATCCGGATTTTGAATATATATTGTCACAACATTGGCACGGTTTTGCTCTTTCGGCGCAAATCCGGATATGCTATACTGAAGATGCTCAAAAGCATATCATGAAAAGATCGTGCAGAAGCTGCCGAATCCGCCGCAAAGAAAAGATCGGATGTGAGAACCTATGAGTCAGGAGCAGCGGGACAGCTATGTGATCCCGCCAAACTTTATTGAGGGCGGCTCGTTCTTCGGGGGCTTATTCAAGGCACGCAATGCCGTTGAAGCGGTCATTCTGGCGGCCGGGACCGGACTTCCGATCCTGACGCTCTCGCTGACGCTGACCGTCCGGATCATTCTGCTCTGCCTGACCTCGCTGCCGCTGGCGCTTCTGGCGCTCATCGGGATCGCAGGGATGCCGCTGTCTTCGTATATCGTTCTGTTTTTTCGGTTTCTTCGCAACCGCAGAAGCCTGAGTAAAAGCGGCGGCAAAAGCAGCCGAAAGCAGTCCATTCTCCCGACATGGGATAAAAAGTCCGGCCCCAGCACGGCTGTGCAGCCTGCCGCCTATAAAAAGGACGGCAGCCGCATCCGTTTTGCAAAGGACACACGCCGCCTGATGCTGGACACTGCTTACCGCCAAAAGAAACAGACAGAGCGGCCCGGCAATTCGCTTGCGGCGTATGTGCCCATCCAGAAAATTGAAAACGGCATCGTCTATACGACCGACCACCGTTTTATTAAAATCTTAGAAATTGTGCCGATCAACTTCCTGCTCCGCAGCGCAAGAGAGCAGCGGAATATCGTGTATTCGTTTATCAGCTATCTCAAAATCGCGCCCGTGAAGCTGCAGATCAAGGTCGTCACCAAGCGTGCGGATATGAACCGGCACATTGAAACCGTGCGCCGGGAGATGGCGCAGGAGACGGACGAAAGCTGCCGGATGCAGCAGGAGGACTATCTGAAGCTGCTCAAAAAGCTCGGCTCCAGAGAAGCCATTGCGCGAAGATTTTTTCTCATCATGGAGTATGAACCGCTCCCCGGTGCGAAAAAGGACCGCGAGGAAGCGGACGCTATTTCGTCGCTGCAAACAGCAGCACGGACGGCGGCAAATTATCTCCGGCAATGCGGCAACAGCGTTGTCCAGCATGAGAATGAGGACGAAGCTGCCGCCGAAATGCTCTACACGTTTCTCTGCCGCAGAGAAAGCACGGATGTTCCGTTTTTGCAGCGCATCTCCCACATCGCATCCAACTATATAAAAGCTGGCTGCTCCATCGACGAAATTCCCGTCGGTGATTTTTTTGCGCCTTCGCAGCTGGATTTCACGCATGGCAGCTATCTTTGCATCGACGGAACGTACTATGCGTATCTGCTGGTGCCGTCGGACGGGTATAAATCCGAGGTTCCCGCGGGCTGGCTGAGTCTTCTGGTCAACGCCGGGGACGGCATTGACCTCGATGTATTTCTGACGCGCCAGCCGAAGGATCGCATGATCCGCAAACTCGGCCAGCAGCTTCGCATCAACCGCAGCAAGATCAAGGAAACCAGCGACACCAACACGGACTTTGACGATCTCGACAGCGCCATCCGAAGCGGCTATTTTCTGAAAGACGGGCTGAGCAACCATGAGGATTTCTACTACCTGAATCTGCTCATCACCGTGACGGCAGATAATCCGGACGATCTGGACTGGAAGTGTGCGGAGATGAAAAAGCTGCTCATTTCGCAGGATATGAACGTGCAGAGCTGCAGCTTCTGTCAGGAACAGGCGCTTCGGTCTTCTTTTCCGCTCGTGAAGCTGGACAAATCGCTCTTTGAGCGCAGCAAGCGGAACGTACTGACGCTGGGCGCGGCAAGCTGCTATCCGTTCACGGCGTATGAGCTGTGCGACGACAATGGCATCCTGCTCGGCGTCAACAAGCACAACAATTCTCTCATCATCGTAGATATCTTTGATTCGCGTATCTACAAAAATGCCAACATCGCCATTCTCGGCACGAGCGGCAGCGGCAAGACCTTTACCATGCAGCTCATGGCGCTGCGGATGCGGCGAAAAGGTATCCAGGTGTTCATCGTCGCGCCGCTCAAAGGGCACGAATTTCATCGGGCCTGCTCCAACATCAGCGGCGCGTTCATTCAGATCTCGCCCGCGTCTCCCAACTGCATCAACGTCATGGAGATCCGGCAGACAGACCGCTCGGTCGATGAACAACTCGACGGCAGCACCGTGGAGCACTCCATGCTGGCCGCCAAGATCCAGCGGCTGCACATCTTTTTCAGCCTGTTGATCCCCGACATGAACCATGAGGAACGGCAACTTCTCGATGAAGCCATGATCCGCACCTATGCCAAGAAGGGCATTACGCACGACAACGAAACGCTCCGCGATCCCAAGCACCCGGAGCGGTACCGCGAGATGCCGATTCTGGGCGATCTGTATGCGGTGCTCAAGGAATCTTCCTCCACGCTGCGGCTGGCAAACATTCTGAACCGGCTCGTCAGCGGCTCTGCCAAAACGTTCAACCAGCAGACGAACGTGTCTCTCGATAACAAATACATCGTTCTGGATATTTCGGAGCTGACCGGCGACCTTCTGACCGTCGGCATGTTTATGGCGCTGGACTTTGTGTGGGATAAGGCGAAGGAGAACCGCACCGAGGAAAAGGCCATCTTCATTGACGAGTGCTGGCAGCTCATCGGCGCCAGCAGCAACCGTCTGGCAGCGGAGTTTGTGCTGGAGATTTTCAAGATCATCCGCGGCTACGGCGGCTCGGCCGTCTGTGCAACGCAGGACCTCAATGACTTCTTCGCGTTGGAGGACGGCAAATACGGCAAGGGCATCATCAACAACTCCAAGACCAAGGTGATCTTGAATCTGGAGGATGAGGAAGCCCAGCGCGTCGGCTCCATTCTGCATCTGTCCGAAGCAGAGCTGATGGAGATCACGCATTTTGAGCGCGGCAGCGCCCTTATCAGCACGAACAACAATAACGTTGCCGTCGAGATCAAGTGCAGTGAGCTGGAAAAGGAACTCATCACCACCGACCGCAGGGAGCTTCAGGAACTGCTGAAGCGGAACGGCAGGACAGGATAAGCCATATACTGCACACATATAAAAATGCCCCTGCTGGACAACGCTAAAAAGTGAATTTGTCACCTTTCGATGGCATTGTCCAACATGGGCAGATGTCTATTCGTACTTCATATTTTGCAGTGCGGCCCTCTGATCCCGCCGACCATACACAACTGCTGTGATTTGAACCTGCTTCTGCTCCTCATTGACCCAGAAGTAGACAAGATAATTCTTGACCGGCAGTTTGCGGATACCCGCGCTGTGCCAGGGTTCTTCTTCCGTCAGTGCAACCCGATTTGGAAGCGTAGAAAGGGATAGGATTTCCTTTTCCAGCGTGTCCAGCATCCAGAGCGCCGTCCGTTTTTCCTGCAAATCCCCAGCAATATAGCGGACGATTTCTTGAAGCTGGCGCTGTGCCGGTTCCGTGATTTTTACTTCATACTGTTTCACATTCAAAGTCCTCTGCGCAGATCTGCAAAGACTTCGGATGCGCCGCGGGAACGGTCAGCCTTTGCAGCGTTCAGGCCAGTTTGCATCATAGCGTTAAATTCTGCGTCCGTCATTTCATCGCGGGCGACCGGCGCAGTCGGCAAAACCAGAGAAAACGGAATCCCGTTTCTGTAAATGATCTGCTTATACAGGGCATTGATGACAACCGATGCCGGAACGCCGAGTCGATCCAAAATATTCTCTGCCTGTTCTTTTACATCCGGCTCCACACGGGCCATGACATTCGCGGTTCTTGTAGCCAAATGAATCGCCTCCTTTGTCATTAGTATATACGAATGTACTGCAAATTGCAATACATTTTTTCGCTTTTGAACGCAACATCTTTTCTCTAAAATCATCTTTGCGTACACAATACGTCTTTTATGCGTACAGCAGCCATCTTCAAATCTGACGGCTACAGTTTGTACGTATTCTGTGCGGCAGTTATACGCACAAAAATTAGAGGTGACGACTATGAAAACCCGCGCCCAGATCTACTCGCATGAGGCCAGCGGCATCCTGCGGGACATTTCAATCTATGGCGTTCTAACGCAAAAACAGGTTCTTGGTCTGTACCCGCAGAAAGACGAACAGATCAAAAATCTACTGTCCTATCTCTGCAAGCAAAAGCGTCTGTTCCATGTGGACGGCTGCTATTCCCTGACGCCGGAGCTGCCGAAAGACCGCGACCGTGGTTTGGAAGCAGCGGTCACAGTACTGGCGGACTTTATGGAGCAGGTCGAGTATCACGCCGCAGGAGAATATCCCGTGAAGATCATCTTCCTTGCCGGCGGCGAGGTCTATGAAATCCTCTACGCCGAACCCGGCAAAGAAGCCATTTTGAATCTGCTGCTTGCACGTCCGGAACAAGAACCGCCCGCGCGGCTGGTCATTCTGGAAGATGCCGCGCAGGTCGATCTGCTCGCCATCCCAAATGTGCGCGCATACTGCCTGCTGGATGGTGATGGAAGTGTTCAATATCTTCAAGAACTCATGTAAAAGGACGGATGCAGCGTCTGCATCCGTTCAGAAAATAAACTATATAAATTACATTTCAGTCGTTGCTATATACTGTTGCCACCAGCCTTCTGTGAGAAGCAAGCAGTGCAGATTTCATTTGCTGGTCTGTGATCTCGCCCCTTGCCCAACAAGCAGAGAGCGTTTTGGCATAGTCAGAAACCGGAACGCCTTCAATCGCATTGATCGCGTCGGCTGCCTTGACCGCAGCAATCCGGCGGTTTTGTATTTGATCCATAACAACCGCTCCTTTCACACATCGTATTTTCTCAATTCAGTATAGCCTAGATTCTAAATAAAATCAATTTTCTTTTTTTGAAGCTCTATTTCACACTATGGAGGTTATCTATGAACCGTGCGCTTTTATCCAAGCGAATATCCTCGCTGCTGGCAGAAGTCTCGCGGCTGAGTAATGCGCTTTGCGCCATGAACACAATGGACTTGCAGCGGTATCCGGAAAACTATGAGCTGCTTTCCACTGACGCGGCGCTCCGCGCAGAGCAGATCGCCTGCCGGATGCGGCATCTGGTCTACGGCTTTACCACCGTGCAAAAGCATGAATACCTGACCTCCGCTGCAAATGTCCTCGGCATCACGATCACTGCGCAGCCGGGGCTGGTGGAAATAACGCTGCCGGGTCTGCTTCCTAAGAAAAAGCAGCGCAGCGCCGAATATCTGACCGACCCGCTGGAGCAGGCGCTCGGACAGTTTGTTAAAGATCATCCTCTTTCCCATTTTGAGTCGTGCATCATCTGCTTCTGCCATATCTATGCGGTATCTGGCGGACGCGGCCGCATCCGGGACTATGACAATCTGGAAATGAAGCAGATTTTGGACGTTGTCTGCGCCTATCTTATCATGTGAAGTTTTCTCCGCTTCAAGCGGCAGTTGCGGCATCAATTCTGATGACCGTCGCTGCATGAATGAACACCCGGCGGCAATCTCCCGTCTGATCGCCGCCGGGCCCGCTGACCGCAGCCACAGTTTTTGTGGCTGCGGTTTTTCCATAGGAGGTTTTATGAACGAACAGATCGTCCCGGTTTCCGGGAATCAAAAAATCGCGTTTCAATGCCAACGGTGCAGCACCTGCTGCCGCCATGTGGAAAACAAGGTCATGCTGGAACCATACGACGTTTATCAGCTTGCGCTTCATTTTCAAAGCGAAGGACAAAGTCTCAAGCCAGAGGATATCTGTGCGCAATATGCACATCCCATGCCGCTGGAACCGTATTTCCCGATTTTTCTGCTGAATACCGCAGGTGAAGATCAACATTGCATTTTCCTAAACGGGAATCATTGCAGTGTTTATGCGCGCCGTCCGCGTGCCTGCAGAATGTATCCATTCACCGTGGATGCAGGGCGGCGCGGTAAGGACTTCGAGTATTTTCTCTGCACAGATTACCCCGGTCACTTCGGCAAAGGCCGCGTCCGGATCAGCGACTGGTTCTATGAGAATTTCCCCAAGGACGCCCGCCGCTTTGTGAAAGCCGATTACGCTGCGATCCGGCAGTACGGCAAGCTGCTCCGGCAGATGACGCCCACGCAGATCGAGCATTCGCTGTTCCAGTTTCTGTTTTACCGCTACTGGAATTATGACCTGAGCAAGCCCTTTCAGGAGCAGTTTGAACACAATCAATGCCAGCTGCTTGCATTTCTGCAAGAGCAGTTGGCCCAAAATGGAGGTTATACATGAATCGATCCAGAATCACCGGTGCAATTCTCCTGCGCTGGGACGATTGCACATCCATTCTTTCGAAGCACCTGACAACGCTGCTGCAGCGTCCGATTCAGCTGTGCCACATGGTAGAAGACTACGACTACTGGTGCATCGCGTTAAAAACCGGAAGATTCTCCATCCCGGAGCTTCATGTTCTGCTGGATGCGCTTTCCGCAACCACGGTAGACTTTCCTGATCTGATCCCAGAAGAATCTAACCAGACGCGCTCTTTCAGCATGGAGTTCTCCCGGGCGCTTTTGCAGCATTACTTACACGCAAGCTGGCGCTACGAACATCTCACCGAGGAGTATCTGATGGTAATTGACGTGGACATCGCTGTCCCCGCATGCTGCATTATGAATGGAGGGGTGCCGGATGTCTGATGCAAAGCTGATGATGCCGCTGTTTTGTAACGGCATGTTTAACTGTGGCGGCCGCAGAATCCGCGCGGTCCACCTCTATGATGTTTCCGATGGGGAGCACCGCTATCGTCTTTGGACAAAAGCAGGAACGCCAGATATAGACTATCCCCGCGTAGAATCTGACCGCTACCTGCTATACGTTGAGATCCACGGATACCTCGCACCGCTTGGCATGACAGAATATTTTCTGACCGAACATTGTGGGTATTTGCCGGCTATGCGGGAACTGTATGGCGGTGCAGAACATCGGAGAACGTATTTTGACAGTCTGCAAAAGAGCGCTATTGAGGAAGCTGTCGCAATCGAGAGAACTGTGATCTACCATCTGGGCAAAGAATCGCCCCGGCAGGCAGACTATATCCACGGTATCCTCAATGAGCATCTTATGCGGTATACCGCCAGCAAGGAAAGCGAAGGCAAAACCTTCCCGGATTATATCGGCGCATTGATGGCGGATGAGCTTGACCACTGCATACAGCTTTCCAAAATCTATCGGTCGCTTAAGCAGCAGGAGGATGAAATGCGGCAGGCACAGATTGCCGAGCAGGATCGTATGTACCAGCAGTCTGTCAATACAGAAAAAGAAAAAGCTGTCTGCGCCGCGCTGCAAATCATCCGCAGCGGCGGCACATTGAAAAACGATACGCTTTGCTATTACAAAGACGATGGCTCATTTATAGAAACCTCGTTGATTCTGTATTTGATGCGCAAATATCACATCGACGTGCCGCTCCGCACACAGGGATGGATCAAAGAACGGTTGACAAGTGCAACCGTTCAAGAGGATTTCTGCGGCTCTGTTACCTACTACCGCGCAAAAAAGAGTCCATGCTCACAGAAATTCTTTGACTGTATGCGGGATCTGATTTTGGCAGTCCACAACGCAAAAAAGGAAGCGGCATGAGAAAGAAACAATATACGATACAAGGAGTGAACCATAACGAATGAACGAACCGATCTATGAACGAATGCAGCAGCTGATCCGGCAGATCCGGCAAGCGGATACCGCCTACTATAAGCATGACGCGCCAATCATGAGCGATCTGGAATATGACCGTCTGATGGACGATCTGGTCGCGCTGGAGGAGGATAGCGGTGTGATCCTGTCCAATTCGCCCACACAGCATGTTGCCGGCGAAACACTTGAAACATTGGCAGAGGTTCGGCACACAAAGCCCATGCTTTCTGCTGCGAAAACAAAATCTGTCGATGATCTGATCCGGTTCGCTGCTGACCGGGATGTGCTGCTTTCATGGAAGATGGATGGCCTTACGCTTGTCCTTCGATATGAAAACGGACATCTCAAGCAGGCCATTACACGCGGCCGCGACGGTATCATCGGGGAGGACGTCACCCACACCGTAAAGACCTTTCTCAATGTACCGCTGACCATTCCAATTTCAGAGGCATTTGAGGTTCGCGGAGAGGGCGTTATTTCCTGGAAAAACTTTGACATCGTCAATGCAGAGCTGGACAATGCCTACAGCCATCCGCGAAACCTGGCTGCCGGGAGCGTGCGAAAGCTGGATGCTTCGGAAGCACAGAAACGGATGCTGGAATTCTGGGCGTTTGATCTGCTCAGCGACAGCTTGGGATCCGGCAGTAAGCACGCGCAGCAGCAGCTTTTGGCGAGCTGCGGCTTCAGCGTGGTTCCATATCTGTATCTGCCTTTTTCAAGCAGTGCCCGTGATATTGAACGCGCGATTCTCAGTATGCAGCCGGTCAGATTTGATTATCCTGTTGACGGTCTTATCATGGAATATGACGATGCTGCGTATGGCAGAAGTCTTGGCGCTACCGGGCACCATGAAAACCGCCTGATTGCGCTCAAATGGGCTGATGAGCTATATGAAACCACATTTGGAAGCGTGGAGCTTGCAACGACGCGCACCGGAATGGTCAGTCTGACTGCACGGTTCGATCCTGTCAATATGGACGGCGCGACAGTTGGCCGCGCCTATCTGCACAACTTGGATAATTTCCATGCACTTCAGCTTGGTTCCGGTGATGCGATCCGAGTGTACCGTGCAAATATGATCATTCCGCAAATCGCGGACAATTTGACAAAGAGCGGTACATACCGGCTTCCCACGTCCTGCCCGTGCTGCGGCGCAGCGCTGGAGGTTGGCGAAACGACTGGCGGAACACATCAGCTTTTTTGTAGAAATCGAAGCTGCGCCGCAAGGCTGGTACAGAAGTTTGTTCACTTCTGTGATAAAAGCCGAATGAACATAGAGGGTCTGTCAGAGACGACGCTGGAAAAGCTGATCGGGCATGGCTGGATCCATACGTTTGCGGATTTGTACGATTTGGAGTAGCACCGTGACGCGATCATTCAGACCGACGGCTTCGGTGAAAAGTCCTTTGAGCGGCTACAGGCGGCCATTGAGAAAAGCCGCAGCTGCACACTGGCAAAATTCATCGCCGGACTTGGTATCCCGACCGTTGGCCGTCATGCCGGGCGAGAACTTGACCGCTGCTTTGGCGGCTCTTGGGAGGCATTTGAAGCTGCGATTCAGAAAGGGTTCGACTTCACGCAGCTGCCGGACTTCGGCGCTGTGATGCAGGAGAACCTTTACACATGGTACGCGGACGCGGAAGAAGCAAAGCTCTGGCGTCCGCTGTTGAAGAAAATTCATTTCACAAAGGAGACAACACCTATGAGTATTACGAAGGAATCCCCGTTATATGGCAAGACCGTTGTGGCAACCGGAAAGTTGGAGCATTATACGCGCGACGGCATCCAGAACAAGCTCTTACAGATCGGCGCAATTCCGGCGTCCTCTGTGACGAAAAAGACGAATTACCTGATCGTCGGTGAAAAGGCCGGGAGCAAGCTGACAAAAGCGCAGCAGCTCGGCGTTCCAACCTTGACAGAGGAAGAATTTGAAGCACTGCTCGCAGGCTGAGCACACATAAACCGGGCGGCACAGAATGATTCTGTGCCGCCTACAATTATAAAAGAAAAGAGGTTTTTACGAATATGAGCAGTGAAATTTATTACGACAAGGCATTTGTTTCTGTTGGTGAGCGATTTATCCCACTCGTCTGCCGCGGATCGACCAACACCTATGAATTTAATGCGCATGGGCGCGAGGTCGCAGAACGGTACTGGTCTGTTCTGGATCTCCCATATCGGGGCAGGCTGTTGTTTACAAGCGATGAGATCCAGAAGATCGCGGAAACCTATGAAGGCTTCAGCAGCGGCAACCGCGGCGGGATGCGTAAGAGCCGGAACAGCGCTTTTGAAGTCGGTGAGTTTCAGCGCTGGTTCCTTGCGGGCCTGAAGAGCGCGCATGCCATTGAAGAATATCGTCAATATGGAAATTCCGTTGTCCTCACAGACCAACATACACAGAAAGCAACGTATGTTTCCACAACAGAAGCTTTTCTGACCGAGCTTTCCCGCATCGGTGAACAGAACATTGCCATCCGTTTTGACTCCTGCCGCAGCTTTTACCATCCGCCGCGTGTCAGTAAGCAGTCAAAATTTGACAAGTTGAAGCAATTCTATGTTCTGAAAGCGTGGAGCGGATATTTTGTAAAGCGGACGCGGCACGGTGTCATGACCATCCGCACCGACGATCCAACTGTCCGTAGGCATACGCTCTGCGGTTCAGCCCATATAGGACGTAATTACTTTTCCGATTTCCTCTAACATCTTACGGCTGCAGAGCCGTTCTCGGTCCTTTGGCGAGCATTGCACTTCGCACGCGCCCTCCAGCAAAAAATCCAGAGTCACATGAAAGAAGTTGGCAAGGCGCAGACAGATTGCGAGGTTCGGTTTCGCCTGCCCGTTTTCGATCCGGGAAATGTATTTCTGGTCGCATTCCAAGGCCGCAGCAAGCGCTTCCTGTGTCTTATTCTGCACCTTGCGGTACGCCTTGACGTTGTTTCCGAATATCTGGTAAACCTATTCGGAAGAGATAATCTGCTCAGAATATTCCATCGTCAATTTTTAATGTATTTCCTACAAAAACGCAATTCCCCTATTGGGATAATTATGGTCTTTTTGGCATATCGCTTAGACTAATACTATAAATTCTTAAATTTATCAGCACGCCAATCCGTATTTAACTTTGATACGGTCAAGCTTCTCCAGCATCGGCTCCGCGCCAAGCCACAGGAAGATGAATGTGGCAACAGCTCGCACCAGATCGACCGGAAGGCCGGTAATGTAATAGCTAAGAATAATTTTCCAGTTGATCGTGTGCGCCCACATGAGGGCAGACGCGGGATTCATAATGCCGCCGTAGATGATCGTGGACGCGATCACGCCGAAGATACAAAGGCTCAGCCGCCCGCGCCGCAGAACACCTTTGCGGTACAAGACACCTGCCAGCCAGCCGATGATGCCCATGGCAAACATCTGCCACGGCGTCCACGGCCCCTGGGAAAAGAGCATATTGGACACCAGCATGGTCATCGCGCCAACCAAGAATCCCGTTTCGCCGCCAAAAGCCACGCCTGCGAGAATCGTCATCGCAACGACCGGCTTAAATTCCGGCAGCATGAAGAACGCAGCGCGCCCTGCCACATTCAGCGCAACGAGCACGGCAATGAGCACCAGCTCCCGCGCCTGCGGCTTGCGCCCCTCGAAAATCAGGAAGAACGGCAGCATACATTCGAGAAGAATCAGCAGCGAAATAAAGTAGTATTTCCGCCCCGCGAAATAATATACACCAACAAACAGCGTCAGCGGAATGAGCAGCAGAATGAGCAGCGTGGCAGTCACGGTGCGCTTTTTCAGCTTGCGCTTTTCCACGGGCGTTTGAATCAGGTAATCCGGGCGGTCGGCTTTCCGGCCAATGGACAGTGCAAACACAAGAAGTGCAGCAAGCAAAATGCCGTAGAGCTTGAGCTGCCCGCCTGCCAGCGCCGTCATGCCGTTCGCGTCAATGAGCTTTGTCAAATCCGTCACGCCGATGGCCTGCACGATCAGCGCCAGCGAAGCGGCACCGGACACGGCGGCAAGAAGCTTCCGCCAGACCGGGAGCTTTTTCACCGTCCGCGTCGCTTTCTCCGGCGCGGGCGGGATGCGCTGGTATTCCGGTAAGGGTGGTTCCGGTTCGACTGCACCGCCGCAGGCAGCAATGACGTCCTCCGGCGTGACCGCATCTGGCAGTACGTCGCGCGCAATGCGGTTCGCAGCCGTCGTGTAGAAGCTGTTGCCGGAAAAGAACGTTTTTGGGGTAGATTCTGTGACGATATTTCCGTCAAAGAACAGGGCGCAGCGGTCGGCGTACTTCGCGCAGAACTCAATGTCGTGGCTGACCATCAAAATCGCCACACCGGATGCTTGCAGCGTCCGCAAAATCTGCCCGAAAACCTGCTTGAACTCCGCATCCAGTCCCTTTGTCGGTTCGTCAAGGAGCAGAACGTCCGGGTTCAGAAGCAGGATTTTTGCCAACGCCGCGCGCTGCTGTTCGCCGCCGGAAAGATCATAGGGGTGACGGTCCAGCAGCTCTGCCAGCTTGCAGAGGGAGACGACTTGTGCAAGGCGCTCAGATTTGCGTTCGGATTTTGGTAAAATCTCCAATAAATCCGCGCGCACCGTGGATTTCACAAACAATGCCTGCGGATTTTGGGGCAGCATTCCGACGCTGCCCGTGATGGCAAGCTCGCCGCGATAAGCTTTTTTCAGGTTTGCCAGCAGCTTGAGCGTGGTGGTCTTGCCCGTGCCGTTGCCGCCGAGCAGCGCCAGAAATTCGCCCCTGTACAGCTCCAAGGATAGACCTTTTACCACGTCGGGCAGGTTTTTGTCGTATTTGAACCAGAGTTCCTGCGCCAAGACAACGGTTTCCGTGTCCGGCGCGTTTTTTGTTTCTTCTGGAATCGCTTGCAGCTCATGCGTTTTCGCATAATCGAGCAGCCAGTTTCGGCCGTCGCAGACGGAGATGGGGCAAGTCGCTTTGAAATCCGACGCTGCCCAGATGCGCATAGCGGCGGGCATGGCGAGGAACATTGCGTTCCCACTGCTTTTCAGCTCCGCGCCCACTTCGGCGGGCGTTCCGGTGCAAAGGAGCTTGCCGCCGTCCATGACCGCGACGCGCGACGCAAATGAAAACGCTTCTTCCAGACGGTGTTCCGTCAGGATGATCGTCGTGCCAAGCTCCCGGTTGATCTTGCCGAGGGTGGCAAGAAAGTCGGATGCGGCAATCGGGTCAAGCTGGCTCGTCGGCTCGTCCAGAATTAAAACTTTTGGTTGAAGCACCATCACGGATGCGAGGTTCAAGAGCTGTTTCTGCCCGCCGGACAGCTCTGTGACCGGCTTGTAAAACCATTCCTGAATCCCGAAAAAGCTCGCCATTTCCGCAACGCGGCGGCGAATGGTCGGCGTGTCACAGCCAAGGGATTCCAGCCCGAACGCCAGCTCGTGCCAGACCTTGTCGGTCGCGATCTGATTTTCCGGACTTTGCTGCACAAAGCCGATTGTTTCCGCCTGTTCGCGTTGGTCTAGGGAATCAAGATTTCTGCCATCGAACAGGATCTCGCCGCTTCTGCGGCCATGCGGCGCGAGAACGGTTTTGAGCTGCCGCAGAAGCGTACTTTTGCCGCAGCCCGAGGGACCGCAAAGCACCAGAAACTCGCCTGGCTGGACGGACAATGTAAGGTCAGAGATTGCATTTTTCTCCTGTTCGGGATATGCAAACATTAAATTTCGGATCGTAAAGACTTCCACTGTCTGTCCTCCTTCCGATCAAGAATTACCGGTGTCAGCACCAGCGCGAGATAAACACACATGAAGCTCACGGTCATGGGCGTCCATGCGGCGGTTTTCACGGTTGGATAGTATCGGAAATACGTGCCGCCTGCCATCCAGCCGGAAACGAGATACGTGCCGCAGAAGATCAGCCACGCAAGCGCGGCCTTGTCGCGGTCGTCGAAACGATAGATGGAAAACGCCGTGCGTCCGGGCAGACCGTAGCCGCGCGACCGCATGGAATCCGCTGTTTCAATCGCGTTCTCAAGTGACCACGTTACCATGATGGAGAAAATCTTGATGGCGTTCCCGACACGGCGGAATACGCTGCCGTTTTTCGTATCTCTGCCGATGCACGCCTGCGCTTCGCTGACCGTCAGCATCTGCGCCTTGAACTTCGGGATAAAGCGCAAGGCCATAGACAGCACCAATGACAGTGCGGGGATCATGCGTCCAAAGAGATAGACAAACTTGTCCGAAGACATGATTTCGTTGTAGCTGGAAAAGCACAATACGACGCTTGCCAGCATGACGGCTGCGGCCACACCGTAGAACATGGATTCGAGCGTCAGCGGGTTACCGGAGGGCAGATAGGTCAAAATCGTCTGTCCTTCGTGATTGAACGCCGGGTTGACGAGCGCGGCAAGCACCGCCATGGGAAGCAGTCCCATGACGGCAAAGCGCACCGCTTTCCTGCCCTTGAGATAGATGTCATACGCCAGCGCGCCGGTCAGCGAAATTGCCAGATAGACCGGGTGCATCAGGCACATGGAAAAGAGCAGTACCAGCGCGAAATACAGAAAATTGATCGTCGGATGGTAGCCAGAAAAGGTGTCTCTGTTTCTCATGCGTCACCGCCTGTCGCATAGCCGCCGCCGATGTCCTTGCCCAGTTCGCAAGTATATTCCCATTCCACAACGTCGCCGTCCTGAAGCTGGTAGCGGCTGCATCCATAGTTGGGAAACCAGTCATTGACCTTATACATCCAGCCGGACACCTCGCCGCAGTCAAATTCGTAGAGGTTGCCAATGCCCTCAATGTAGGCGGAATTGTAGATCGGCGTCATGGAAAATTCCATATGGATTTTGTTATCCCGGCAGACCTGCTGGAGTACGTCAAAAACACTCTGCCCCTGCTTGAAGGTGACCTCCACGGGCTTTAGCAGCCATCCGTTCTCCGGTACCAACTCCACTTTTTCCTTGTCGCACAGGTCCATGTGTTCCAGGATCGACGCGCAGGAAATGGAGATCGTACAGGTGTATTCCGTATCGCTGACCGTCACGTCCTGCGGCTCAACCGGCTGCGGCTTGCCCTCCGGAACGGGGTCGGTCAGGTATTCATCCTGCCCTTCCTTTCGTTCGGGTTTGCCGTAGCCGTTTCCCGCGGCGCACCCGCAAAGGAGCAGAAGCGTCAGGAAAAGCGCGGTCAGTCTGTAAAGCTGCTTCATTGCATCACATCCGTCATGTCATAGAGTGTGGTTTCGCCTGTTTCGGCCCGATGGATCGAGGCCAGTGCATAGAATGCCTGTTCCGTCGCCATGCCGTCATCGCCGCCGCTGTCCAGAACATGTACAAACGCACCGCTTTCCTGCGCGAAGCGCAGAAGCGCGTCTTCGACGGTAACGCCATTCTTCACGAAGCGCGCATCATCCAGCGGCACACCAAGCTCTGTCAGCGCCACGATCACCTGTGCGACCGATTCACTGTTACTGGAGCCCCATGAAGCATAGCCGCCGTCCGGCTCCTGCAAGGAGGAAAGGACGGCAAGGCCGCGTTCCACGGCTGCTTCAACCTCCGGCTGTTCGCGGTATTTGGCAAGCGCCTGCAGCGTCATTGCCGTAATGTCCACGTCCGCCTCGCCGCCCGTCAGCGTCCAGCCGCCGTCCGGCAGTTCCCGCGCAAGCAGCTCGTCCACATACATCTGCCGTGTCGCCTGCACGGCGGCATCCGGGTTTTCAGGAATTTCGTAGTTCCCGCTGTCCAGCGCCAGCAGCGCGAAGATCGTGCCGTTGATGCCCTGCTTGGTGACCTGTTCAAAGTCTGCCAGCGGTTTCAGCAGGTCGAAACCAGCTACACTGGCCGGGTCTTTTCCAATGGCGGTCAGCGCCAGCACGGTGCGGGAATACTCGGTGTACTTCCGCTCACTGAGTATTCCGTTTTTCTCGCGGACTGCTGCTTCTACATTTTTGTAATAAGTATCAAAGTATTTCTGCGAAACCTTTATGTCGGAGCGTGCCAACCCAAAAATCAGCCAGTCTCCGCCGATGGAGGCCGCTCCCGGCTCGGCTACCTGCGCTTGCAGATAGCCGGCCGTTTTTTCAAGCTGCGTTTCCGGTTTGCCGCAGGCGGTCAGGGAGAGCAGCAGGGAAAGCAGGAGCAGGATACAGAGCATTCTGGAAGCGATTCGTTTCATACGCTGCATCTCCTTATCATCCAAGAACCGTGGCGGCCGCGCAGAGCGGTTTGCTGTTGCCGTCAATATAGAACACGCGGATCTTTGCGCTGCCCGGCAGCGTCACACTGCCCTTGATAGTCAGCACCTCCAGCTTTGTCAGCTTGCCGCTGTCGTCGTAGCATGCAATCAGAACCTTATGTCCTTCAGGTATCTCTCCGTCGATGGAGAGCGTATTTGCAGCCGTTCGGAAACTCCATGTAATATCGTCCGCAAGCGTGCCACTGTCGGCTGTATCGCCCACGCGGATCTGTATGGTTGTCGTGATTGCTGCAATTTTATTGCCGGCAGTCATCTTATTGCCGTTCGGCAAATTACGATACATGGTCTGGCCGCGGCCAAACTCCAGCGTGAGTTCCGTCGTGCCGTCCGCAAGCGTGCCCGTTGGTGCGGACACCATGTCAGTAACGTCGCGCGTCGAACCGTCCGAAAGCGTCGCTGTCACAACCATCCCGGTTTTGTCAAAGGTTTCACCGGCGCTATACTGTGTCTTATCCGGTTGCTTTGTGACCTTAATCGTTTCAACGCTTCTGCCGAACGCCATAAGATAGGCAGAGTCATTTTTAAAGTAAATCGTGCCGTTGCTGTCTGCGATAGGACTGCAGATCGCGTACTGCGCCTGATCGCCATAAGGCGTAAAAATGGCGTATGGTGCCTGATAGGTATACCCTTTGTAGAGTTCCTGTGTGGTGTAATCAGCTGATGTCTGGTTTGGTGCATCTCTGAGAGCACGGAGCGTTCCCGGCGTATAGTTATCAAAGAAATAAACATAGACATAGCTATCATACGCTGTTGTAAGCAGACCGCTAGTCTGCGGATAGCCTTGTGTCGGCACACTGTACGCAATGGACATTGTGTCACCGAGGTCGATGACCGTGATGTTGTGGCCGGAATATGGCGTAAACTGACCCGTGCCGCTGACACCGATATACGCACGGCCATTATAGACGACCGGCGTGGAGGTACTCATCGGCGGAAGGGCCGGATCGTTTGCACCGTTGTCCAGCTTCAGTCCGTCACATGCTGTAATGGCGTAGCTGCCGTTCTTCGCTTCAACTTTTACGCGGTAGAACGTGCCGCCCTTTGATGTAAAATAATATGCGCAGCTCTGCTTATCGTACGAAATTGTGCTGCGGATATCTCCGTCGAACCCGCTTTTGGAATCCAGTATAGCGCCGGTCAGCGGATCAAACAGATACAGATATGAGCAGTTGTCCTTGCCGTCATCTGTGCCAACCATAATAAAGTCATCGCAGGCATAGGCTCCAGCCCAATAGAAGCCGCCATTTTGAACATGCCGCCACGTTGCCGATTTCGCTTCTGTTGTAGTTCCTACATCTTCATCGGTCAGAGATACACACACAAAGCCCGCGTCAAGCTCCTCTGCATACCAGAAGCCCGTGTAGGCGTATCCGTTCAGGACTGTGATGGGGCAGTTTGGCTGGCCGCCCAGCGGGTCGGTGTACAGCCACAGGGATTCCAGTGTTTTTGCGTTGAATGCCTGAATCCGTCCATTGGACAGACCAACCAGCACAATGCCATCCGCATAGGTCGGCCCGTTGATGGCAAAGCTGGATTTCCCGGCCATCTGACCCGTGGCCTCCACTGCGCCGGTGTCCTTATTTACGCGGTAAATATGGTCGCCTGCATAGACAATCAGGCAATCGTCCACCAGAATCGGGTTGCTGACGGCTCCGTCGGAGTAGCCCTCTCCCAGCTTCACTGCCCAGTACATCATGCCGCTTTCTGCTGTGATCGGCGTTTTGGCGTCTGTAATGCCATTGTTGCTGTTCATACCGCCGCCTATGGTGCTTCCAGTATACGATGTGCCGCGGAAATCCGCCCATTCGGCGTTCAGATTGTGCTGAATTTCCTTGTTTTCTTCTGCAACGTCCAATTTGATCTGGACAGCATGAAGATCCGTGAAAGTTTCTTCTCCGAGTTTCAGCACGACTTGTCCATTTTCATCCTTTTCCAACGTCAGTTCTGCTTGCTGACCGCGATAGCCCACACAGGTAAAGCTTGCAGTATAAGTGAAGCCCTCCGAGAGCGCATAGGTTTTCCCTGTGCGTGGCCAGCTGCGATTTCCGCTGATGCTCTCATAGATATAAATTTGGCCATCCGCGGGGGTCATTTCAAAGGTAACTGCCGTGGTAGCAGCTTTTTGAACCTCAATAGTGTAAATGGTTTTTGCGGTCTTGTTATTGCGGTTTGTCAGTTCGATGGTGAGAAGCTCCGACTCTTCACTGCCATTCAGTTTTGCGGTAAGTGTTCCGCCTGACGGCACACGCTCACCACTTACAGAAATCTCATACCCGCTGTCGGTATCGCCGTATCTTGGTGCATCCGTGTGCAGTTCAAATGTGACATCCAGCGAGGGGGCTGCCGCCGGTACAAGTATGCTGTACGCGTTCTCACTGGAACTATATCCAACGAGACTGCTGCCTTTGCGGTTCAGGGTAACGGGCGCACCTTGGAAGAAGATTTCCATATTTTTCAGGCTCAGCGTTCTCAAAAGTGCAACAGTGTAATCTGTGTAATACGTTACGCCATCATTTTCATCCACATATGTGACTCGGAACGTAATCGTATTTTCATAGGCGCTCCCTGGAAGTAATACCTGCGGCAACTGTGTACCGGTCTGTTTTCTGCTCGTTAACGCTATGGTTGTTGAATCCCCATCGTTACTTGCTGTGCTTTGTGCCTGATAAATAACAGAACACTCATATTTTTTTGAAAGATCCGTTAAACCGACCACGTTTGCAATCCATGCGTACACGCTGCTTGAATAGTCTGAAACAACAGCTGTGTACGTATGTGTGGCTTTTGAGAATTTTGTATTGAGGGCAATGTTACCTTTGTTATTGCTGCTTTCACTGTTTCCAAGCGCTAATTCCGACAACCAGTCCTCCTGCTTGACCGCTACATCAATGATTGGGGACTTGCCGTCCTCCGTAACCAGCGTAAAGGTTTTCTTTGCATGGTAATAGGTGCCCTGCGTTGCGACATACGAGTAATCGTCGCCCGGCACGAGCGTGTAGAGATAATTGACCGTGCCGCTGGCGCCAATCGTTTTTGTATAGGCCAGTTCTTCGCCGTTCTTGTTTACGACCGTCAGTGTGACATCACTGGCCGTCTTGAACGTGACCTTTTTTCCTTGGCCCGGTTGGATCGCCAATGTATAGGTTGTCGTGTAGTTTCCGGAGGAAACCGTGATCGTGACCGTCGTATTGCTGGAGATCGTCACGGTCGCGCTGCCGTCTGTGTCCAGTGCGTTTCCGTTGACTGTGATGGAAGACCCGGAGACCGTGGCGGTCGGATAGATTTTCAGTACCTGTTCGGAATCAAGGATCTTATAGGTATATTCCGTCTTGGTGCTGGAGAAGCTCTCTGTCGCCGCCTGCGCCGTACCTGCGGCATTGGTCACGCGCAGACTGCCGAGCGTCGGCATGCGGTCGAGCTGCAGCGTCAGATCCACGCTCTGTGTATAACCGTCAGAACCGCTCTTGCTGGCTCTGAGCGCAACCGTATTGCCCGCCGCGCCGCGGGAGAGCGCATTGTCAATGCTGGTCGCTTTAGACTCAGCCGGGATGGCCTTATCTCTGGCTGCACCGCTTATGTCCGTGTAAACGGCCTTGACCGCTGCTCCTGTGGTGTTCAACTTGAAATATGGATACAGCCGTCCGGTGAAGCTGTCCGGCACCTGCACGGTTGCGGTATGATCCTGCAGCGTATATTTGTAGCAGTTCGCATCGAACTCCGCGTCGTAGCCGCTGGAAATCTGTAGGCTGCTCTCATTGAACCAGTCCCCGGTGGGCAGGCTGGCATTTACCGTCATTGCTCCGCTGACCGTGATCTTACCGGAAACCATGCGGTTGCCCTGCCGGACATAGAAGGTATAGCCGCCTGCCGGGAGCTGGAGCGTGCCGGTATGGTTAGGGTCTGTAAACTGCTTTCCGTAGTCATTGACCGCGGACACGGTAAAGCTGCTGCCAGAATAGCCGGAGAAGGTCACGGTGTATTTGGTGTTCTGCCCGGCTTTATAGGCGTTGATCTTCGTCGTGATCGCACTTGCATGGCTCTGCGCGGTCTCACTGGTGACGTTCAGATAGCCGTTCAGCGCCGCCTGGTATTCCTCCGCCGCAGCATTTTGGATGTCGGCATCTTCTTCCAGATAGTCCGCCATGACCTTCATCAGGGTTTGCAGGCCGGAAGACGGCGTGCTGTTCGAGGCTTCACTAAATCTGAAATGCGTCACAGTATTGGCAGCGCTGTCAAGCGCAACACCCTCCGGCGTACTGCCATAGGTATAGTTGCCGTTGACGCCCTCAATCGCCGTAATAAACTGATTGCTGCCATTCGTTGTAAAGCTGTATTTGCTGGCGTACAGCGCCTGCCGGATGGTCTGTCCGTCCGTAAAGGCGATCCGCACCGGCGCAATGAGCAGCTTATTTGCTGTTTCAGCGGAAAAATAGAAATATCCGCTTGCATTGACCGCCTGCGTCGAAATTGCAGCTTCCTCCACAGGTTCTTCTGTGGTCACTTCCGCGTCTGTATTTTCCGCAGGCACGGTATCCACGGTTTCTTCCGCTTCAACCGGCTCTGCGTCCGCTGCCAGCACGCCGAGCGGCAGGCAGGACAGGAGCATCGCCAGCAGGAGCAATGCGGCGGTCATTCGTTTCAGTTTCATAGGGTTACCTCCCATCAGTAGAGACAATTCAGCCATTTCAGCCGCAGCTTGCGAAGCGGCTTGCAGCGTGTTTTCAGGTTTTCCATCGTCGTGTCGTGGAACGCCCGCATTTCTGTGAGCTGCTCCGGTGAGATCGCACGGCTGGAAAACAGCGCCTGTGCGTTATACATGGTCATATCGTGCAGCTTCGCGGCGTACTCCTCTCCAAGCTGCTCCTTTGCCGTTTCACAAAGCTCCAGCATGGAACCCGTGCCGCGCTTGAAGCCCATTGCTGCCAGCAGTGCCGCGCAGTCTGTAAACAGGCAGGCGGCTGCGGCGGACTGGTCTTCCTGCATGAATGCTTCGTTTCGCTTTTTGAGGATGACCGCGTGCCGGATGAAGATGGCCGCAAGCAGCAGAAGCAGCAGCGCGGCAACAAGGATGATCCAGAACGCAGGCTTGTGGAGAAGCCCGGTGCGCTGGCCGCCGTCCGGGGTGTTGTCCTCCGAGTTGTCCGGCTCTGCATCGTCCTGCTCCAGCTCCTGACCCTCTGTTACGCGCGGGCCGTCGCCGTTGCCTTCCTTGCCTGCGCCGACCGGCTTGATGCCGCTCTCGGTCTGCTCGGCGGAGAGGTCTTCAAGGCCCGGTGTCAGCACCAGCGGCAGCCAGCCGATGCCGTCCTGATACACCTCGACCCATGCGCCCGCGGCACTTGCGTCCACGTTCACCGGCTCGTTTTCTGCGGCCTTGACCGTATAGCCCTCGACATAGCGGGCGGGGATGCCGTAATAGCGGAGGGCTAAAGCCGCGACGGTCGCGTACTGGTACGTCGTGCCGTCCGCCGTGTCAGTCAGCGGCAGCGCGATATCGCCGCTGCCGTCAAAGCAGCGCTCCAAAAACGCCAGCGCCGCCGTCTGCGCCTGCTCTTTCGTCAGGCTGTCTGCCGGGCCGTAGCTTTCGCAGCAGCTATCCAGCACCGCGCCGAGCTGCGCGCGGAACTCCGCAGGCACGGTCAGCGCGTAGGAATATACAAATTCGCGGTACGCGCTTTCCATCTGTAAGTACGATTTCACGCCGTCCGACGTGTCATTTTGCAAAAAGTCCAGAAGCTCCGGCAGAATCGTCTGTGCGTCCGAAACTGTCTCGTAGGAATAGCCGCGCTCACCGCGCAGACCGTTTGTTTCAAGCGTAGAGGGCTGAATTTTGTTTTTCGTCAAGCCTGCGCGTTCCGGCAGCACCGTACACGGCTCGTAGCGGTACAGACTGCACCCGGCAAGGTTCTGGACACTGACGCTGCCGGACTGATAATTGCCCATCAGCCGGGCAGCAGAAGCCAACTGGCTCTGCGGATAGAAGCCGGACTGATGCAGCCAGTAAAAGAGGTCTTTTCCCTCTGCGGCAGTCTGCGCGTCCAGCGCAGACCATACTTCATTTTCGTATGTATCGCCGACGAAGCCGCGCAGATAGAGCGTCTGCGCCGTATCCGCCGCGACGGACAGGAGGGTGTCCGTGCTTTCTGTCTTTGTGACCGGCTCGGACAGCTCGCCCTCCGGCAGAATCTCTTCCGCTTTTTCGTAACGCCAGTGATGCAGAGTGTCTTTCGCATTTTGCGAAAGGGTCTGCATCGTGCCTGTTTGCAGGGAAATTGCGGCTATGCCCGCCACGATCACGCCCACAAGCAGGAAGCTCGCCGCCGAGACGGCATTTTTGTTTTTCTGCCATGTCAGCATCAGAAGAGCAATCGCTGCCGCTGCAAGGAGCAGGAAGCCCGGCTGCACAAACGCAGATGCTACACTCAAGGCTGCCAGCAAAACCGCCGTTAATGTCGGTACGCGCGAGAGCGCGACACTCACCATCGCAAGCAGAATACCTGCCACGATCCCAGCCAGCCAAAGGCCGGAGCCGTCTGTTTCGGCAAGCGGCAGGAGGATGCCTTTTTCCGCTGCCCAGAGGTCCCGCAGCGTGTTCCACGCCGCACCGAAGCCGTTCAGCAGCGGGTTCCGCGCGAACAGGACAACGAGAAGCAAAGCCGCCAGCAGGATGGGGAACAGCAGCTTTGTCTTCTGGAAATGCCGGATGATTGCGACGGCGATGCAGGTCAGAATACCTGCCCCAAGCAGCCAGAGCATTGCAGAGAAGCCGCTTACCGTGTAACAAACTGCGGCAAGCGCGAGGAAAATCAAGACGCTGGCAAGGAGGTCAAAGAGTACGCTTTTCTTGCTGCTTTCCCGATAAACTCCGGCCCGCAGGCCGGTCAGATTCTTTTGTTTCATATCCGGCCCTCCTTACAGTTCCAGCTCGGAGAGCTGCGCAGCGTAATCCTTCTCATTAAACCGTTCACCGCAGACAAGCGCGGTCAGGCGGCCAATGGACGAAAGCTGCTCCGTTTCCGCCTGCTGTTCTCCGGAAACGTAAATCAAATGCGACCAGCTTCCGGCGGGGACCTCTTGGAGCATCAGCGACGCACCGCTGACGCCGGTTGCCGCCTTCGCCGTAAACAGGCGCGGAAGCAAACCGATGAGGTCGTCCATATCCCGGATCTGCTGGAACACGCAGCGGCCCGTGTTGCCCTCGTTCCAGCCGACTGTGAACTGGACGGACTGGGAGAGAAGGTTCCGGCAGACGGAGACGACAATCTCGGCTTCCGCATCTGTTCTGTCTGCCGTCGGGGCTTCTTCCGTGCGCTCCCAGAATACCGCGGCGGAGCGCGTGATGGGCAGCGATGGGTCTTTGACGATCAGCTTGTCATATTTGTGACTGAGCTTCCAGTGGATCTGCCGCTGGCTGTCGCCGGGAACGTAGTCACGGATCTGAAACATCTCGGACAGGTCATAGCCGGGCCGCTCGTTGGAATAATCCTCGGTATCGTCGATGTGCGCGGCCGCGGGGGACAGCACCAGCGTCTGCAAAAACGTATCCGGCTGCACGACGCAGGCGCTGTGCGCGTCAGGCTGCGTTTTCACGCCGATGAGGCCGAAGCAGTCATACAGACGGGCAGATTCCACGGCCAGGCGAATGCGTCCGCACCACGGGCTTTGCAGAGAAATCTTCATTGTCCGCCTGCCCTTCGGCCAGATGCCGCCGCTCACGTTTACGATCTGCGTCTCTTCGTTCAACTGGTTCTCCAGCCGCACACGGCAGGCAATCTGGCAGACCGGCAGCCATGTTGGATTCTGCACGGTCAGCTCTGCCGTTCCGCTCTCACCTTTGCGGAGATTTACCGGCAGCCTGACCGCCAGCTTCAGCTTTTTCGCCGCGTACAGATTGACTGGCAAACAGATCAGCGGCAGCAGCACCATGCAGGCGGCAAGGCCGAGCGCGATGGGTCTGGCTGTCTGGACGGCAAGGACGAGAAGCCCCAGCGTCAGCAGCAGCCAGACGAATTTTCTGACAATTCTCATTTTTTCAGCACCGGCATGTCGGTCGTTTTGAGGATCTCGGCCAGAACGGATTCCGGCTTTTCCTCCATCATGCGGGCCTTGCTGTTCAGCATCAGACGGTGCGCGCAGACGTCCGGGAAGATCGCGGCGACGTCCTCCGGCATGACGAAGTCACGTCCATTGAGATACGCATAAGCCTTTGCCATCCGGCAGACCGCCAGCGCGCCGCGCGGGCTGACGCCGAGCGCGACCTGCGGATGGGTGCGGGTCTTTTCCACGAGCGTGGTCACATAGTCCAGAACGGCGTCGCGCATATCCACTTTGCGCACGTCCTGCACCAGTCCCAGCAGTTCTTCCTTGTTGACCACGGCATAGGCCCGGTCAAGGGGATTATCCACATGGCGGTCACGGAGAATGTTGACGCTGCTCTTATGGTCGGGGTAGCCCATGCTGACGCGGATGAGGAAGCGGTCAAGCTGGGAATTGGGGAGCATCGTCGTACCGGCAGAGCCCACCGGGTTCTGCGTGGCAAGGACGATGAAGGGATTCGGCAAATCATATGTCTTGCCGTCCACTGTGACCTTGTGCTCCTCCATCGCCTCCAGCAGCGCGGACTGCGTCTTGCTGGAGGTACGGTTAATTTCATCTGCCAGCAGCAGATTCGTCATGATCGCGCCGGGCTTGTAGACGAACTCGTCCGCCTTTTTGTCATAGACAGAGAAGCCGATGATGTCCGACGGCACGGTGTCCGACGTAAACTGCACACGGCGCGTCTCCAAGCCCAGAACCTTTGCAAAGGCCATGGCTGTTGTGGTCTTGCCGACACCGGGCACGTCCTCCATGAGAACGTGGCCCTGCGCCAGAATTGCCATTAAAATCTTCTCGACAATCTCATTCTTGCCGACGATAACGGACTCGATCTCCTGTAAAATCTCATTGATTTTTGTATTCATAGCAAGCTGCTCCTATTCGTTATTTTTTATGTCGTTATCCTTCTCCGCCGGTGTCTCCGCTGCCGTCGTCTCCGCTGTCAGAGCCTCCGCCGGGATCGCCGCCAGCGCCGTCACCGCCGCTGCCGCCGTCCTCGCCGCCCGGATTCGGGTCAGGATCCGTCGGCGGCGTGTAGTTCGGGTCTGTCATGCTGCAGACCGTGCAGACACCCTCGCTGAACGTATGATAGTCTGTAAACTCGCCCGGATCGCCGAATTTCTCCAACGTCAGGCCGCAGCCCGAGCAGCACCCCACCAGATGCGAGCAGGTGGACTGCGCCGCATCCGGCATCAGCGTACCGTCGCAGTCAAAGCCGTGTATCTGGCCGCAGACACCGCACTGCCAATCGTCGCCATACGGGACATAGTTGTGCGCGCCTACGGTGTCCTCCAGCTTTTCGCCGCAGATCTGGCATTCCTGATAGTGGTGCTTATGATCCTCGTCGCTGATCCACACGTTCTGCGGCTTATGTCCGGCTGCGGGGGATTCTTCTTCCTTCTGCGCATCGCAGATCTCACACTTGGAGGTTTTCACGCCCGCTTCGGTGCAGGTTGCAGTGTCGGTCAGCTCTGTCCACTCGTGCGGGGACTGTTCCGTAAAGTCACAGTTTTTGCACTTCGCGGTATGCGTATCTGCCCCCTCGTCTGCGGTATATTCCAGCTCATGTGCGCGCGGCACACCGATCTTCTCGCCGCAGTCCTTGCAAACCTGTACACATGTGCCGTCGCCCTGATTCTGATATTCCTTATGCTCATGCGGGCAGCCCTCGACCATGCCGCAGCTGCGGCAGATGTACTTTGTCGTACCATCCTCCGCCGTGACCGTCTCATAGCTGTGATGAACCGACCAGCTGCCGTTCATGCAGGTAATGCAGTAGCCCACGTTATTGCCGTAGCCACTCTCACCTGTACCGACATCCCAGCCGTAGGCCAGTGTGTAGCGGAGCGTCAGCGTATCACCGTCCTGCAGGTAATAGCCGGACATGGGCGAACCGGGGTAGAAGTCCGCACCGCCGATGGAGTACATCCAGCCGGAACCCATCGTGTAATCAAATTCACCGATGCCGGTGCTTGTGCTGGACAGCGGGATGCCGTTGCGGTAGATGCAGCGCCAGAGGATTGCCTCATTGCTGCCCGCGCCGAAATGGCTGTCGATCCCGGCGAGGATTTCGTCCTCTGTACTGCCGAACTGACTCCAGTTGCCGCTGAGTGCGTTCGCGCGGCTGCCAAGGCCGGAACCGTCGTCCATGGTCTGTAAATAGAAGCCCGTATCCAGCGTGCCGCTGTAGGAGCAGCGGCTGGCCGGCCAGTGGAAGCTTGACGCTGCTGTGCCGAACGGGTCGCCGGCGTCATAATCCCACACAGCCTTGGCAACTGCGTAGGAAATCGGTTCCTTGGACAGCACATCGTAGCTGATTGGTCCGCGGACACCAAGCCCCAGCACGCTCATGTCAATATAGATGCTGGCTGTGCCGATCTTTTGCCCCTCCTCGGTGCGTTTGCCGATGAGCTTCAGGCGCAGCTCACCGAAGTTGCCCTTTTCATCCTCGGCGTAGATATACAGCTCATGTTCATTCCGGTCGCCCACATCCAGATTCTCCGGAACAAGCAGATACTGCTGCACATAGCCGGAGCTGCTTTCAAACTGCACGGTTTTGCCGTCCAGCTGGACGGTCAGCTTTGTTTCCGTGCCAGTGGCAAGGATATGGCTGACGCGGTTTCCCTGGGCATCCTCCGTCCATGCTTCAACGGTCAGGTTGACCTCCTGCCCGTTGGTGACGGTGTCGCCGTCATGCAGGTTAGTCTGGATTTTGACCTTGTTTTCGCCGCGATGTTTGTACGGAATGCTAAAAATGAACGTATAGCTTTCGCCACCCGAACTGGCGGCCGTGACCGTGAATGTGTTGTCGCCGGTTCTGTCGCCGTCCAACAGCAGCGTCACGCTGCCGCTGGGGGATGGGAGCGTGATTGTCTGAAAGCTGCCGGTCTGGTAGCAGCGGACAGACTGGATGGTCACATCTGCCGCTTCTTCACCACGGATTGCGAATGTGTAGGTGAGCAGTCCTTCCGTCAGCTGATCGTCATAGACCGGCTCCGCGTTGACAGTTTTCTTATTCTCACACGTCAGCACGCAGGGCTTTGCCGCGCCGTTCTCCATGACCGTGTAGGACATCTCCATGCTCACGTCGCTCTGGTAGCGGATTGTGACTGTAAACGTGACTGTGCGATCCTTGGCCTTTGCTGCCACAAGGATGGTATAGGTCGCGCCATTTTCCGCCGATTCAAGCTGCACAGAACCGCTGTCCGTGTTCATTGCCGCACCGTTGAAGCTGGCGCTTGTGATCTGCGCGGCCTCGGCGCTCCTGCCGGTTAGGCCGAGCTTATACAAAAGCTCACTGTTATTGATCTGGTTATGCTTGATGGTCAGCGCCGCTCGCTTGTCTGCATCGCAGAGGACCTGCTGCGCTGTGACCGATTTCTCGTACCATGTGAACTGCAGCTGGAGGTCAAGGCCATCCTCATACGTCACGACGAATGTATAGCTGATGGTCTGTCCCAGCACCTCGGCGGTCACGGCGAAATAATAGGTTTCCGTGTCCTTGCCGTCTGCCGCGGCCATTGGGATCTCGCCGGACTCTGAGAGCGTCCCGCGCTCACCGTCCGTTGCCCAGTATTCCGCCGTGCGGATCGTCGCGTCGTCTGCGTTTTCGCCGAGGAAGGTCAACGCGTATGTAAATTTACCTTCGGTCAGCGTGTCGCTCTTGACCGTGCGGCTGACAGACCCGTTGGCCGGGCAGGTGGCCTGACCGGTCGGCTGCCAGGTGATCTGCAAATCCAAATCGATGCCGCTTTCCAGCCGCAGCACGAACGCAAACTCCACATCCGTCTCCACGGTTTCGCCCTTCTGATTTTTCTGCGCCGCATGGGCCTGCACGGTGAGAATATAGTTCTGGTACTCCGCACCGTCCGGCAGCGTCATATCCAGCACGCCGCGTATATCCGCATCCTGCTGTACACCGTTGCCCGCAGCGACCTGCACACCGGTGATCTCCGCGTCGTCCGCGTCAAGACCGGTGAGGTCAACATCATAGCGCAGTCTGCTGCCGTCCAGCTGTGCAAGCAGCACGCGCTTGCCAACAGATTCTCCGGGGGCGCAGACCATGGAGCTTGCCTGCGATCCGTACTTGTACCATGTCAGCACCGCGCCAAGGTCAAGCTCCGTTTCCGGCAGGTTTTCATCTGCTTCGCCGGTGTTTCCGGCTTCTTCGCCCTCGTCGCCCTTGTTGGAATCCGTGTTCGTGCCGATGGCGGCGTCGGCCAGGACTTCCTGCTGGGGCTTCGATTCCGGCTGCTGCTCCGGCTGGGTGTCCTGCCCCTGTTCCGTCTGGTTTTCCGTTTCCTGCGGATCGGGCTGCTCCTGCTCGCCGGTCAGCTCGCTGTCGGCGCTCCCGCCGGAACCGGAAGCATCCTTGCTTTCCGCCTCACCGTTTCCAGCATGGCCAGGCGCTTGCCCTGCCTGCAGGACGGTGATCTCCTGCGGCGCGGCTTGCAGGATGGGATTCTCCGGCTCGACCGACCGCATGCCCATGAGCGGCAGACAGATACTCAGAAGCAGCGCGCAGACGAGCACGCCGCAGCCGGCCTGCTGCGCCCATGGGAACCTTTCAAAGAATTTTTTCATGTGTGTTCGCCCTCCGGGAAAAGGGCTTCCCCCTTAAAAAAGTCTGCATTTTGTGCAGCTTATTCGTACTTTTAAGAAGTACCCTTAAACGCACGAATAAGCCGCACGGTTCCCCACGCTTTCGCGTGGGGAACCGCCCAGCTTGGGGTGGTTATCCAATATTCAATTCAGAACGTTGGACTGCGTGTTTCATTTTGCGATTTTTTCCATGAAGCGCATGAGGATGGTCGCGACCTGTGCGCGGGTGGCGGAGCCCTGCGGGTTCAGCTTGCCGTTCGAGCCCTGAAGGAGTCCTTCGGCGACTGCCCACTGCATGGCCTCTGCTGCATATCCGCTGACCTTGTCCGCATCGGAGAATGCAGTCAGGGCGGCGGACTTGCTCACGTCGTAGCCCTTCTGCTTCGCGTAGCGGTACAGGATCGTCGCCAGCTGCTCACGGGTGATGACGCCCGGCATGTTGGTGCCGTCCGAAATGCCGTTGTCCATGGCCCACTTCTGGCCTGCCGCGTACCACGGCGTGCCATTGGTGTTCACGCCCTCGACACGGGCGAGGATCGTGACGATCATGCCGCGCGTGGTCGTGGCATTCGGACTGAAGCCGTTCTTGGAGGTGCCGTTCATCAGACCCTTTTCAGAGACGTAATTCACAGCATCTTCATACCAGCTGCCAGCCGGAACATCCGTGAACGAGGCACCCGTGGTAGGCTTGTCGTCCTTCGGCTTGCTCGGTGTGGTGGGCTTCGACGGAGTGGGCGGTGTAGGCGGTGTAGGCGGAGTCGGCTTCTTGAGATCCTCAATGCGTGCCTCTGCTTTCTCCAACTTTGCCAGATTTTCTTCGCCAACAATCTCTTTCTGCGCATCGGTCAGCGCATCGTACGCTTCGCGTGCTGCCTTGACAGCTTCTTCCTGCTCCAGCGTGACCTTATCCGGGTCGCCAAGGGCAGTGATTTTGTCGATAACAGCCTGTGCGGCCTCTCGATCCGACGCAGCCATTGCCGCGTGAATCTTTTCGGCCTGCTCCGGATATGCCTTGTCAAAGGCTTTCTTGGCCTGCTCGGTCAGCTGGTTGTAGGCATTCAGCGCCGCAGACATCGAATCGGCGTCCACGGCATCCGCGATGCCGGCAAAGATATCCTTGTTTTCCAGCTCCGTCGCCACAAGTTCCAGATTTTCCATGGCTGCATCCAGCGCATCCTGCTTTGCCTGCGGGTCGCCAAGGATGTTTTCCAGCACATTGATATAAATCTTACTGGATTCCAGCGTGTTATCACCGGAGGTGTAGGTCTTGTCCTCGGACGCGTTCTTGTACTGCTCACGCATTTCCGCAACCTTGTAGGTCAGCTGCGTCTTGTCGCCGATTTCGCCGGTGATGCTGGCGGTGCCGTACATGGAGTTATCCGCGTTCAGGTCTGCGCCGTAGCCATAAACCGTGAACTGCCAGCGCATGACCTCACCGTCGCGCATTCTCCAGCCCGCGGCGCCAACGCCGGGGAAAGACTGGCCGCCGGTGGTCTTGTCAGCGATGGAGTACATCCAGCCGGACATGTTGTAGTAGTCGAACTCACCAAGATAATGGCCGTTCTTGTACTTGTCATAGTCAATCTGGCCGGTTTTCGCAGTAATATAGTCTGCAACATGTGCTTCGGTCTGCTGCGGATAATAGACATGGGCCAGATAGAAGCTATCCTCCACCGTACCTTGCGTCAGATAGTCATAGTACGGAGCGGTCAGCTGCTCGCCGTTGTTGCCCTTGTCCTGCTTTCCGGTGTGCAGCAGCTCGCTGCTGTCCTTGTTCTGCGCGACAATCAGGTCGGTAATGACCTTGCTTGCCTGCGTGTACTTCGGCACAGTGACGAGCGTCGGCTTGATCAGATAGCCCAGCCCCAGCGTGTCCGCGTCCATCGACACAGCAACCGTGATGTCCTTGACCGTCATGGTCGGCACGGCGCTCATGCGGTCGATGGCGTTGTTGAGGGCGGCATAGATCGTATCCTGCACGGCCTTGTCGATCTCGGCCTGCGAACTGCCAGCCGGTTTCGGCTCTGCAATCGTAATACGGTACTTGCCGTTTTCATACTCGGTCAGGACTTTCTGCCAGTTTGCCGCGCTGTAATCATTCTGATCCAGACGGGCCAGCGCCGCGTCGAGCTGCTCGAGCGCCATCTGGCGATCCTTGGCATACGGACCCTCCGCGCTTGTCCACTTGGCATAGACATGCAGATCCGCGTTCGGGATCACCGGGCTTTCCCACAGGGTGGTGCAATCCTCGTCCGTGTACCAGCCGGCGAAGGTGTAGCCCGTCTTGGTCGGCTGTGGGACGGTGATGGTGCTCCACGCGGGGCCGGTGACCGGGGCCACGTCGGTGCCGCCGTTGGAGTGGAAGGTCACGGTGTGGCTTTCGGTCTGCAGATAGAACGAGCCGTCGGAGCCAAAGTACACCGTGATCCCGTCAGCCGGGGTGGCAGCCGTGGTGATGGCGGTGGGGCGGGCCTCACTGCCGGCAGCGCCGCCGATGTCGAACGCGTCAGCGGTATCCAGCAGCGTCCAGGCGCTGCCGTCGTAGCGCACGATGTAGGCGCGGGTACTGCCGCTGCCGTTTACAACCGCATAGACTTTACCGTCACTACCGATACCTGCGTCCACAACGTCGATAAACGCCGGTTTAACTGCGCCGTCCGTTGTCCAAATGTCGCCTAAAACGTCAGCCGGAATTGCAGAAATCACGTCACTGCACGTATAGGCTCCATTTTCCAGCGTTGCAGTATAATAGCTGTTATTCGTTGTCTTGGAAAACAGCAATGTCTCGTCCGGCGCAACACCGACAAGGCGACTGTTTGCCTGTGGGAAATTTTTTCCAAGGCATACCCATTTAGGATCAGCGGCGGTCAGATCATAGCGGAAGGTAAAGACCCCGCTTGTTGCATAAGCTACTTTGTCATTTACCTTGAAATAATTATCGAATGATTTTACCAGGTTATTTCGCCGGTTTGGGTTCCTGATGCCTAACGTTGAGATATCAACCCATTCGTTTCCGCTCCAATGCTTGCTCTTTGCCCAAACATCATCAGAATCCATGACAAGTGCGGTATTCGCACTGTAAGAAACCAGCACTAAAGAGACCGACTTGGGATCAATCTCTGACCCCGTTATTTTTGCCCAGCTGCCTTCCTCCGGGTCATAATAACGAAGTTCATAGTGTCGATCATACTGGACGCCATTGATCTGGGTATCATCCACTGCGTATACAAGCGCCATCAAGCCGCCGTCACTTGTTCTTCCGACAGCGTATGCGGCAGCCGTATCGTTGAGACTATTGCCGGAGGTTTTCAGTTCCTCCATGCCCTTCATCTGCACCATGTCAGTTGCGCCATTGCTGGTAAACTGATACACGCCGCCAACGCCAGCTGCATAGAGTTCCATACCGCCGGTTTCTTCATTGACATAGGCCGCAACATCAAAAATATACGGTCCGGCAAGCAGTCCGCCAGCAATCGAACTATTCTTCGGCATGGACAGATAGGTCAAGCCTAGCTGCTCACCAGCAGCCTGTGTACTGACGGTGAGTTCCCGATAGAATGTTTCTCTGCCAGTCGTATAAGCGACTGCTGTAACCTTGTCCGTATCAGCCGGCCATTTTTCAATCAAAAAACGTGCCGTTGCATTATCCAGATGACCGTCAACCTCGAGCGCGCCCATTGGTTTTGCAGTTCCAGCCTCAACCGCAGCTTTAACTGCATCCAAGCCACCCTGATAGACCGCAATATGGCTGTCTGCAAGGTCGCTGCCATTTGCAGAATACGTTACGGTAACCCATACGCTTGCGCCTGCTGTTAAACTGCTGCCCGCGCCTGCTGTGCCGCTCATATTGCCATTGGAATAAGCAGAAACGGAGGAGATTCCTGTAATATACACAGGCTTATAGTGCGCATAATACACGGTGTCCTTTTCCACCGTCTGTGTAAGCGTATAATCCGTGCCAAGATCTTCGGTGCTGTCCGCCTTGCTCCAATGGTCAAATACCCATCCATTTTTTGTACCGAGCGCAGACAATCTCCAGGTATCATTTTCAATACGGGTTACAGTTGTCGTATTGAAGTTTTGAAGCTCTGCGCCGGTTTCGTCCACACAGACGATAGATGGTTTGTACCATTCGTGAAAATGCGCGGTAAATTCGGTGTTATCTGTGAGGGCTGCTGTCTCATATACGTTGCTTGTGGAGAGCGTCTGTGTATCATTTGAAGCCGTCCACTTTTCAAAAGACCAGCCATCCGCTGTATTTGCCACCAAAATATAGCTGTTTTCTACACTCTTATTCGGCGCACATGCTGATGTACCTGCGTTTGCCGGACTGCAAACAGTTGTTGCTTTATAGGTATAATCAGCGCCGACAAGAACCGGCTTTATTTTGACTACCTCAGACTCACAGGAAGAGACCGCTTCATCATTGTTTGTAACAATATTATAGTTAATTCTGACCTGATCCGCAGAAATCTCAATGTAGAGGAAATTTTGGGTTTTATCATTCAACTGTTCCTGCGTTACTTCGGTTGCATCTGATCTTACCCGTTTTCCGTTCTCTACTTTTTTTCCGTCAATCAGCCAATACGCAGCCTCCACTTTTGAATTGAGATGGAAATATATGTTGTTTGGCAAACCAACGCCCGCAATAGTATCCAGACTTCGTCTGAATACAAGCGTCGATTTTGTTCCTGCTTCCGGTATTCCGCTGACGTGCAAATTACCTGACAGCTGATAGTCATTCTGCTCAACCGGGATCGCATAGTCCTCCAGATCAAGCTCGACGGTTAACCTGTACGGGTCAGGCTCTGCCGCGCCTATCCCAATTGACAGGGCAGACAGCAGCATTGTCAGCACCAAAAGCAGCACGGTTAATCTTTTTTTGTTCATTCTTACCGCCTTATATAAGAAAATTTAAAGGAGTCCGCCGCCACAAAATGAATTTGTGGCGGCGGACTTTGCGTGTTACTTTACAATATACAGATTGTTGTGGTCGTTGCCAAAGACAAGAATGCCGTTGTCGCAAGCCATACCGCCAAGCGCATAGGTATCTGCAGTTGTTTTCCAGATCTGAGTACCTGTAGAACCGTCAAAGCTATAGCAATAGCCGCAGCCCACGCTGCTGTTGGTGTTGAAGTAGACATAGTCTGTGCCGGAGCCGTTGCCCATGACCACGATGGAGCACTGCACCGGGAAGTTATTCGCATTTGCAATTGCGACAACCGGGGTCACCGCATGGGTCGATGCATTCACGCAGAGAACGCCGCCCTTGTTGAAGCCGGAGTATGCGCCGACATAGATCCGGTTGCCAACCTTGGTCGGGGTGGACGTGGAGGTTGCACCCAATGCAACGTTCCATTTATACGACGGAACGCCATTCTCACCCTGCGAGTAGCACCAGAGGAAGCCGCCCTGGCTGGTAAAGTACAGGTCGGTTCCGTCAGCCATGATGGTGGAGCGGACGTTGCCGGCAGCAGTTCCATTGGTTGCGGGCAACGTTACCGTGCTACCAGTATTTTTGAAGTCTGCAATGCTGCGATAGTGGAGCACACCATTGTCGCTGCCGAAGTAGATATAGTTGCCAACCTTGACTGCGCCTGCCCAGTAGAAGCCGGAAGCGTAGTCATAAGTTTTCGTAGCATATTCTGTATTGCTGACATCAATCTGATAATAGGTGCCGCCTGCGCTGCCCGTCCAGGTACCGAAGTAGAGGTAATTGCCATACTTGACAATCGGAGTGTTAATCTGGCCGTTAATACCAGTCACCACATTCGTGACCGTCGGGAGCTCCGCGCCCAGATTCGAAATGGCAAGGATCTTGCTGCCCGTGCCGGTCAGCCACTCGCCGCCGGTGTAGTCGTCATACTGGCTGATAACGCCGACGTAGAGAATGCCCGCATCCTCGTCCAGATACGGCGTGGAGAGCTGGAAGCCACTCTTGGCGTTCAGAGACGTACCTTCGTTGCCATAGGCTGTGGTGCGCCAAACTTCTTCGCCATAGGTGCAATCATATTTGATGACCTGTGCGCCGTTTGTGCCGCGGCCGTCAAACAGAACATAGGCATACGTAATATCTTCGCCATCTTCTTCGACGGTTTGCATGACCGGGACGTTGTCAACGCCGTCCCAACCGCTGCCGCCAGTCAGCGAGACTGCTGTTTCCGAGTTTTTGGTCGTCGGGGCATTGTCTACTTTGGCATTGTGGTTGTCGTTGCCGCCGTAGACGTTCCATGTTGCGAATGCTGTTACGCTGAGCAGCATTGCGAGTGCCAGGAGAATTGCTAAAACTCTGCTTGTTCGTTTCATGTTTGAAACTCCTTTCGTTTTTCGCAAAGATTCGTTTCTCACGTATTCCCGATACAGCCGAGAAACAGTGTTGCACCGGGATATGTCACAGCAGGAAAGAGGTTCTGCTGTAAACATCAGTTTTTCTGCACCACAGATACGATACGGCTTCCTGCGCTCCCGCTCCGCCTTAACGTGGACCGCGTTATCCGCCCCTTGGCGCGCTCGTTTCGCCGCGTCACTTCCCCAGGACAGTATGCATTCTCGCTGTGGCTATTCAGTTGTCGATGCGATTCATCTTATTGGGACGGGCGAAGGCCCGCTGGTTTCTTGAAAGGGGGTTCCCCGGCTCTGTGTTCCCGCGCAGAGCCGGGGCCTTGCGTCATGCTGACGCACAAAGTGCATGTCTCAGGGGGATGAGACGCACATCTATCTGCAAATCTGTCCGTTTCAGATTGGCATACATTATTATTGGGGTGAAGCTGTTTCCGGCGCGGCTGCGGGCGATTCCGCCGGCTTCTGCGCTGCCTGCTGCGTTTCCTTTTTCGCAGCTTTCTTTGCCGCCTGCTGCTGACGGAACTGCGTCAGCTGGCGTTGGTATTCCTGCTTGAACTCCGGCGTTTTCCGGGGATTCCAGCCATCGGGAAACTTGATGCCGCGCATCTGCAGCGCATTCAGCGTCCGCCCGGTGATTTTTTCATCCAGCCAAAGGTCTGCCCGAAAGCGCCGGCCTTTGCCCTGGAGGGGAATCTGGCGTTTTTTCATTCTGCCGCCCCTCCATCACCAGCAGTGCCGGAGGGAGGCGCTGTTTTCTTCGGCTGCTTGCGCTCGGATTTCTCCTGGCGCATTTTTTCTTTGTTCGCAGCCTTCTTCTGCCTTTTTTCCAACATATCCTGCTCCCGCTGCCGCTCATATTCCTGCTGGAAGAGCATGGTCTTTTCCAGCGCTGGATGGAACCGCTTGACGGCAAGCTCCTTTGAAACGCCGCTGGCACACAGGGCGTTGGCCCAGCCGCGGAACCGCAGCTCGATAAAATCGCCGCCGATCACCTCTGTCCGGCCGGGAATATGCCCGCACCATCTGCGGCACTTGCACAGATACTCGGCCAGCTCGTCCAGCGATGCATTCTGGTTCTTCAAGACAAATTCAACATTCTTGTTGGCGAGCGCAACGTAAGTGCGCTGCATTAAAACCTTTTTAAGCGCGTCCATGTTCTCCTGACAGGTTCGGTATGGATTCATCGCTGCACCTCCTGTCCGGAAGTCCCAGCCATGTTCTTTTCAGCCATCCGTCCTTGTGCTAATTCGTACAGGTCACGGACGATCTTGCGTTCTTTGAAATGCGGTGGGTTTTTGATGTTGGTGATCTTGCCGCCGTAAAAGGTTCGGATGGCCTTTTGCCACGATCCAAAGCGGTATTGGATGTACTCTCCGCCGATCACCTCTACCATGGCCGGAGGATGCCCGATGTCCTCCATGCAGCTCTGCAAATACGCCGAAAGCTGCTCCAGCGTGTCACTTTGATGCTCAAGGATAAACTGAACGTTTTTATAGGCGATCACGCGCTCAATGCGGCTGTAGATGGTCTGATCCTGCCGGGACTGCTGTTCTGTGCAATTCTGGTTCATGACGTTCCTCCATCTCAATTCCGAAATAAAGGGCCGTCCTCCCTCACACCATGTACCGCGTGAGAGACATACGCCCCCCTTATCCCATAGATGCGAAAAGACGCCAATTTTATCACAAAATCGACGTCCCTGCTTCCGGCCTGAGTTCGATAGAAGGTGGTTCGTCCTAAAACCTCAGCATCACCCTGTCAGGCAGACGGTGTCGTTCTAACATGAGGACAGCGATTTTTCTGACTTGTGATCTGGCGGGCAGTTTCCAGCTCGCCGCGTCCGCTTCTTACCTTCTCATGGGGAAATCCCCACAATGGCGCCCTTTCGGGCAGGCGGCCTTTCAGCCGCTTCAGAAGCGTCCTCTCACGCACAGCTCCGGGCGAATAGCTTGGCGCACCATGTACGCATTACCTTTACTCTTTCACCGCAAGCCCGGTCCCAGCGGCCGTGACTTACGATTACAAATCCTCGGATGATGATGTATTAAATTGTAAATTTGAACAGTATAGCGTTCGTTCCCCGTGCCATACTAAAATAGAAAATACGGCGTTCGCATTTCCCAAAGTGTAGCACTTTGAAACCAGACAAGTTCCATGACTTTCGCATTATTTCACTCATATTATACAGCATGGCAGAAAATTGTCAATCTGATTCCCGCTCATTTTCAAGTAAGACGATAAAAAATTATTGGATTGACAAATGATCGTTCGTCAATTTGGGGGAATTTACTGGTTTCGTAGTTTGCAAAAAAGTCGATTCGCCGTCAGCATTCTGGTAACAGCATTTTGTTGGGGAGGAGGATTCTCTTGTCAAACACAGGTGAGAACATTTATGAGCGTCGGGACGGACGCTGGGAAGGCCGTTATATCTGCGGCAGGAAGCCGGACGGGCGCGCGCAATATGTATCCGTTTATGGACGGAGCTGCTCAGACGTTCGGAATAAGATCCGCGAGCGGCTTCGAGCGTGTACGCCGGAGCCTGCGCCGCGCAGCACCGGGGCATCCGTTTTGACAGTAAATCAGCTTTTTGAATCGTTTCTAAGTCATGCGGATGTGAAGCCGTCCACGTATGCCCGCTATAAAACCGTCATTGACCTTCACATTCTTCCAAAGCTCGGCAAGCGACGTGTCGCAGGTTTGACGGCGAAAGAACTTTCTGGGTATCTAGCTGAGAAACGGAAGTGTGGAAATCTGCGCACCGGCGGCCCGCTCTCTGAAAAGAGTGTACGAGATCTGGCTGTACTGCTTAAAAGTGCGCTCCGCTTTGCGCAGAAAGAGTTCCACATTTACACGGATGCGCTGAATATGCCGCTGCCGTCATGCAAACAAAAGCGTGTGCGCGTCTTTTCAGATCAGGAGGTGCAGTTGATGGCAAGGGAGATTCAAGATGTGTCCAATCAAAAGAACGCCGGCATTCTGCTGGCCTTGTGCGCCGGGATGCGGATCGGCGAGATCTGTGCGCTGAAGGTATCTGATATCGACTTTTTAGCCGGTACGATAGACATTTCACGCGCCGTGCAGCGGGTTCAGGCGGGCAAGAAAACGGAACTGCTGGTGCAAACGCCGAAAAGCGACGCTTCGGAGCGCGTGATCCCGCTCACATCGGACTTGCTTTGCTATCTGAAAACCGCAGTCCGTGGATTGCCGGAGCACGCGTATATTCTGACCGGCCGGACAGATAAACCAATGGAGCCACGAACGCTTCGTTACTATTTCAGCGGCTTCCTGAAGCAATGCGGCATCCGATACCGAAATTTCCACGTGCTGCGGCACACATTTGCAACACGCTGCATCGAGACAGGCATGGATGTCAAAAGCCTGAGTGAGCTGTTGGGCCATGCGGACGTTCGCACCACTCTAAAGTTGTATGTGCATCCCTCTTTGGAATCCAAGCGGCGGGCGATTCAGAAAATCGCACTTCTGGATATTTGTTCGTAAAGTGCATTCGCCGTCAAGCATTCTGGTCAATGTGCCGAAAGCACCTGAAAATACAGAGAAATTTATCCGCCGATCCTCAAGTGCTACACTTTGGGAAAAGTTTTCGGAGCATTTATCCACCATTCACATATTACCGCCAGGTGTTATGGCTGAGTGGATTCAATTTGCATACCTGTTATATGAAAAGAAAGATGCCCCGAAAGAGGCATCTTCCTGTTTAGACATGATTAAATACGGAATCTCCGAATGCAAAGGAAAAGCTGCAGACAAAGCTCCTGATACAGATCTTCATCGAGCGCCCCATCAAGGACAGATTCCTTCACCAAAATAGGCTGATACATCGTCAGGATGCTTTCAGCAGCTTCGTTGTCTCCGGCTTTGGCACAGATCAGCAGTTCCAGGAAGTTCATTTCCGTTCCTCCAATTCTTTCTTGATTCGCTGGATCGTGCGGTAATAAATCGCGGCTACTCCTTTATAGCCTATATGAAATTCGTCGGCCAACTCTGCAAATGAGCGTTCTTCCAACGCTCTGGAAAGAAATATCAGTCTGTCGCGCTCCTGAAGCTTTTCCAGAAGTCGCATCAGTGCGGCATATTCGGTCTGCAGATCAAGCGCCCGGCATACTGCGTCTTCCATGTCATAAGCGGACGCAAATACATTGTCGCTTGATTCTATGGGCTGTTCATGCTGCTGGTGGCTATCGCGGTGGGAAAGAACGGCACTCTTTCTTCGCCGCAGCGCCACCAGCAAATATGTGGTAAACCGGTTCTGAATCACATGTTCTTCGCTTGTTCCGCTGTTTCTATATTGCATGGCACCCTCCGTATTTATCTGTTCTGTTGTTCGGACAAAACAGACGAACACGGGGGCTTTCTGCACCGTGGAAAGATTTGATGCGGCGGGGCCTGAGAATCATAGATGCTGTAACAGCGGATATATAGGGGTAAGCTGGTATTTGTGGGATCATTGCACGGCCTGTGTTTACGCCTCCGGACTTTGCTGGGTATGGTTGCTTTTCCACCGTTGACCGCACCGCTGTGAAAAGCAAATGCCCGCTCAAATGAACGGGCATTGGGGATCAGTATTTTATTCTCTGTCAGCCTGCGCAATATCTCTGCAAACGCGCAGCATAAGGTTGCGGCTTTTCTCCGAGCAGCCGTAGGCAATCTCCGAAAACTGACTGGCAAGACTGAGCTTTTGCGGATTATCTGCACTACTCTGCACAGCATTTTCCATGCAGCCGCTGATCAAATCTTCCAGCGGTACATTCAGCAGCACACTGATCTGAGCCAAACGTTCCAGATTCGCACGACATTCACCGCGCTCGATCTTTCCGTAATACGTATCAGACATATTCAGTTGTTCTGCGACATCCCGTTGCGTCAATTTCATTCGTTTTCTCGCTTCTTGAATATGCCGGCCAATTACTTTGTATGATACGGACATATGCCTACCTCAGCTTCTAAAGAGTGCTGCTTATATTTTAACTGACACTTTTGAAATGATACAGAAATGTATAGAGGGAGATATACCTTTATATATTCATATCACGTCAAATTTATCATACTGACAAGTGCAATCCAGCTTCATAGGTTCCAGGGCACTTACTTATTCGCTGGGTTTCTATATCCACAAAAGGCCCCGCAGAAGATCATGCAAAATCTTCTGCGGGGTCTGTAACTGCCTATCTGCGGAATGCTTTCAGCGTGCCCGCAATCGTATTGAGGTTTTCTTCTGTTAAGAATGTGTCCGGTGTCGCATTGGAGCGCACCTTGCTTTCTGCTGGCGCTCCAACCGCCTGGCTTGACCGTGGAATATTTTCCAGTATGGAACGGACGATCGTTTCAAGCTCGGCCCGCGAGGGTGCGCCGCCGTTGTTTTCGATTCCAACGTAATACAGAATAGCGTTTGTCAGAAATTGTGCTTTCAGGCGTCCTTGGGCGTTCAATTCCTCGACAGCCCTCTTTTGCCTTGGGTCGGCCATGCAGAAGCGGATCGTGAATTTTCCGGGGTCTTTTTTAATATCCATTGTGTCTACCGATCCGTTCCGCCTGATATAGAAGCTGATAGCCCTTCACGTTTGCGGCGATGTCCTCGATGAAAACAGGCTCACGCACCTTGTCCGACGCTTCGATTTGCTGCCGGAGCAGAACGGCCCCACCGCCAGTGAAGATTACCTTCCCGCTTTTCAATTCCAGCATCCGCTCCCGCAGTGAACTGAGCAGGTCACTGACAAATTCCTGTGCCTGCTGCCGCACGATCTGCGATACTGCATCAGACTGTCCGCTGTCCCTGCCGAGCAGGATCGCATCGATCTCCGTCTCATCCAGCAGCAAATCCTGTTCGGCAGCGACGCGCGATTTAATCCGGTTGTAGAGAAGGATCACGCCGTTCTCCAACGAATCGCAGACACTCAGGTCGCCCTCGCCGTTCCGGAGCAGCAGATAGTCCGCTGTGAAGCCGCCGATGTCAATGATAAGCGCTCTGGGGCTGCTTTGCAGCGTCTGGAATACGGTAATGGCTGCGGCATACGACTGCGGATAGCAACTGACCTCGTCGATCAGAAGCTCATATGGCCTGTCGTGCAGCGCGAAGCTGACCGTGCCCCGATTCAGAAAGTATTCTGCAAACCGTTTCTGCTGCGCGCCATAATGTGCCGGCGGCAGCCCGACCGCAAGCTGCACCCGCACCAGGCCCGCTCCGTAGAAAGATGCAGCTTCCAGCTCATACGCGATTGCAAAGAGCGTCAGCACGAAGAAACGTTCGTCCTCCGTTTTGTCCCGGCGGTATGGAATCCGCTGGTCTGTGAGCGTATAATACCGCCCCTGATAGGTCAGCGTTTCACCTCCAAATGGCCGTACCTCACTGCATACCAACCCGGACGTGAACGGCGCATGGTGGATCGTTTTTACCTGTTTGTTCCCATGATCGATAGAAATTAGCATTGTATTTTACCTCCTATTACTTCTCTTATACGTATAGAGTACGGCAGGTTCAACAAAATGCGCACAAAAAACCGGCAGCACACATTTAGAAGTGTGCTGTCGGTTCGGTTCCTGCTTACATTGCGCACAGGCGCTCATAATTCTGCCAGACGAACCGGACAACATAATCTCTGCGAATCTCCGCGTCCGGCATGATCTCGTTCACGATGGTTTCCAAAGTCTTTTTTGTCAGCGTCGGAACAGCATACTGGATGTTTTTCTCCCGCAGCAGCTCCTGGAACTGTCCGATGAGCGGATTTGCGATTTTACTCAGGTCGCTTGCGTAGCCTCTGGAAATCAGTGCCATGTTGTTATCAAAGTTCGGTGCCATCGAGAAAATCGCACCTGTCTCGCGGGAGCGGAGCAGGCCGTAGTTCTGCGTATGGCGGTCAACGTTGAATACCAGCGCGTCCATGAACAGAATGTCCAGATAGGGTTTCAGAAGCGACGGATTTAGATTTTGCAGGACATCATAGTTGAAGTCATAGTCCTCGTTGTCCTGCACCAGATTCGCCATCGGCTCGAAATTCAGCCGGCCATCTGTGAAATCCGTTGAAATGACATACGCACCGTCCAGAGTATACTCTGCCATGGGAAAGCCGAGGTGCTTGCCAATCGCCGCCGTGAAAATCTCGGAAAAATGCTCTTCTGGCGTTCCGCTTTTCACCATGATCCAATGGCCACTCTTCTGCCGCCAGCATTTTTCGTAGCTGCCGATGTTTGTCAGCTCCGGTGTTGCCGTGCGCAGCTCCTTTGGCGTGTAATTCTTTGCGATGCTGCTGAACCGGCCGCTGAGTGCCAGGTCGGCAAAATAATTTTCCCGGAAGCCAACATCCGCCCATGTAAGATTGGCTTCATCCTCCGTCTTGACCCAGTAATTGTCCGTGATCGTTGCGCCATGCACATGAAGTGCCGTGTTCAGATCGGATGTATCGCCAAGGCGAAGAATCCGCTTCAGTATTCTGCTGTTTGTGCGGTGCCGGTCAATGGCTCTTGATTCCAGCCACATTTCGAGGTCTCCACCCTTTTGGAAACAAAGCGGGCATCGCTCCGGCAGAATCGGTGTTACAACTCTGCCATGAAAAAACGCAACCGCAGTGTCTCCGCTCATGATCCATCCGTTTATCATCGTTCCGCCTCCTTTACAATTTTTATTATTATATCAGAAGTATGCCCACCCTGCAAGCGGACGAATGCCTGTTTGCAGGGTGGGCGGCATATTATCCCACCGCGCGTTCCTGCCCCAGCAGGCGCATGGCTTCTTCCATTTCTATGGTCTTGTATTCTTTTGCTGACCCTGCCCGATATGTAGCAGCAGAACCATCCATGCAGAATGCTTCTGCGTCACGGATATGTACCATACGGTCACATTCCTCAAGATAGAGATAAATTCTGCCGCTTATGTCCATATAATATCCGCGCCCGTCGGCAACATTCTGGTGATTGATCCGGACAAAATGCGCGTCAGACAATGCAATGAGCCGTTTCCGCTGCAAATCGTTTGGTTCACCCAGCTTTCTTGCCGTAAACCTCTGCGTGTAAGAAAACTGTTCTGTTTTCGTTTGCAGGAGTTTCGCTATGCGGCCGACCAGGTCTTCTACCTCGTCCAGCCGGACATATTCTCCCGGCTGGTGCGCATGGTAGTAGCCGGTGCTGAGGTTGACCGCGGCAAGATTCAGATGCGGTGCCAAAATGGAAATGTCGCTGAAGCTTCCGAACGCTGTCTGGAATCCAAAGCTGTTGATATGTCGCTCGAACTGCCGGTTGCGGCATTGATAGAATACCGCGTCGTTGCTGCCCGTGCGATCCAACTCCACGATATAATTGACGTCCGGTTTGATTCCGGACTTTGTAAAGGCACGTGCCCCGTGTCCGCCGGTTTCCTCATCCTCACAGAACAGAACGTGACAATGAACGCGCTGAATTAGACGCAGGATCATATACACGCCAGCCCGGTCATCGCCGCCAATCCCCTGCGGCGACATCATGACCGTGCCGTCTGCGGAATAGCAGATCGTTTCCGGTTGGGTGCGATGGACGGTGTCCAGATGCGCAACCAGCAGGACAGGCACTGTCCCTTGTGCGTACAGAAAGCCGCTTTGTTTCTGCACGGCATATCCGTTTTCAATCAGCTCTGTTTCCAACGCCTGTTTGAGACGTTCCTGTGAAAACTGAAAAATCTCTTCAAACTCCATCGCCGCAAACTGCGTCAGCTTTAAGCACTGCTCATATAAATTACGCATATTGTTCCTCCAATTCTACTTGTGTATAGCGGCTTCTCTCGCAAAACAGCAAGCCGCGCAAATCCTTACAGCAACTATGCGCCGCACAGGTACGGCAATTTGCCAACTCTGCTTCTTCGCAAGCTGGACAAAGCTGATTTGTCCGCCCGCGCCGGTTGAGCACCGGCCGCAGCGCTTCTCTCGGAAGCAGTTTCCCACAGCAGCTGCACGGCTGCATACACTCCGCGCAGTAAAATCCGTCGCCGTCTAAAAAATGGCCGCTGTTTTTCGGAACCACACTTCCGCACGCCTTGCAAACACACATGTCTTCACATTCGCCGCAGTGCGTTGAGTTGCGTCGATCATGGAGCCGACCGCAGCCAACGCAGCGCGATGCGCTTCCAATTTCCAGATGACCGTAGTTTCCGTAGCCCTTCATTAGCGAAAGCGCGGCATAGCCATTTTCATAATCTGTGTAATGCAGGCTGCCCTGCACGGTTGTCCAATAAGGTCGGATTTCTGTAAGTGTCGGATTCGTTTTCCAGAGATTCGGCAGTCCAAGACATCTTGCGATCACGCTTTGCACCATGCTCCGGTAGAGCTTTCGCACATCGTCGTCATTCTGCGGATATAGTCTTGATTGCAGCAGCACACCGTCCCGATAGTTGGAGATGTTCTTGATAAGCGGCTGGACTTCCCGCAGTCGCGCTTCAACGCTTTTCAGTTCCTTGCCGGTGCGCTCATAGGAGCTGTGAACATCCTCGACCTTCTTCTCAAGATCGGCGTATTGGAGCAAGTTGTTTTCCGTGAGATAGTTGAGCGTCCGCGCCGCTTCCTTGAGGATTGTGAGCTTGGCTTTATACTCATAACCCCTGCTGTCGATGAGCCTGATCCGCTCCTGAATATCTCCGATGAGAGAGATGCCCTTCGGCGTGGTCTGTCTCTGACTTCTTCGGGGCGTCCGTCCGGCAATCCGCTCCTTGATGCGTTCCTCGGTGTAGTTCTCTCCGATGGTTTTAGACCGGGTAAACCGCTCCTGACCTTCAGCGCGGAAGGAGATGTATTTGCCGGTCTTGATTTCATAACCGGCTTCCTGCATGAGCCGCAGAAAGTCATCGTAGTCCTTTGCTGTGATGACAAGCCGGTCGATGGTCTGCTTGAGCTTTTGCTTCCAGCTCGTGCCGCGTTTGGCTTCGGTATATTCTTTGTAGTCCATGCCCTTGTTCTGCGACGGAGGGATCACAGACAGCCCATGTTCCTTGCATATCTCATCACTGAGTTGGCGCAGCTCACGATAGGTTCTCTTGTTGCTCCGGTAGGCATGAAAGTCCACATAGTTCACGGAATTGAAGATAATGTGATTATGGCAATGTCCCTTGTCGATGTGGGTAGCAATCACATATTCGTACTTGCCCTTGAGCCATTCGTCCGCAAGCTGTTTCCCGACCTCATGAGCTTCTTCCGGCGTCACTTCACCGATGTCAAAGGACTGGATCAGATGACGCGCAAGCACCTTCGGCATCTGCATTCCTTGCTGTATTGCAAGGTTTCTCGTCCACTCAAATTCTTTCGCTGCCGCGTCGCTTGCGGCACACCCATAGGACGAAACATAGAAGGCATCGTCAGTCTTCTGCGGGTCGAGAATATAGGCGAGAGCTTTGTTTACAGTTCCTCGGATTGGCTTGATTTTAGTAACTGCCATATCTCACCCTGCCTTTCTTTCAGCTCTGCAACATCATCCGCATAGAAGTGTCCGGTGGAGTTGATGCGGCGGCAAATCTGATTGATATTTGAGGCAACACGGCTGACAGCGGCGGCGAGTTTCTTCTGCTGCGTATAGTCCACCTTGATGATATAGCCGTCAATCGCCATCTTCCGTAGATATGCTCCCATGTTCTTTGTTCCGAGCTGCGCCATCTTTGCCTTGATGATTTTTTTCTCATCGTCGGAGACGAAGAAGAGTATCTGATTTGGTCGCGTTCTGTTTGCCATAGGCGTTCCGTCCTTTCGTAAAGGAAGAGGGTTTGGGAGATTTCCCAACAAGCATTTCTTCGATTAAGGGGAGGGTTTCCTTAATCAGAAATCGCCGTGTGTATATACACCGGCTGTGCTTGCTATTCTCTAAAATCGTATTCCCTCGTAGAGACTCCCCGTAAAATACCCCTTCATATAACAACGGACAGTTTATTGGGATTTGTCCGGGATTAAACAGGATTTTTCTTGTTCTCGTTTTGATTTGATACGTTTGCAACTATCGTTTCCACATAAAAAAGACTGCTTGGCATTGCGCCTTGCAGTCTATTTATCTCTGTATTCAATTCGTTCGGTCGCATGGCAAGCGACATTATTCTAAGGACGAGAATATCTCTCCGTCAATGCTTAGAACGTCATCCATCGGAATCTTCGAGCCGTCCTGCATAGTGATCCGCCGCTCAAAATCATCGACTTTTTTGACCGTACCGACTGCTGATACATATTTTCCGCCAGCCTTCCGCTCATCAGGCTGAAAGTAGGTAATGGTGACTTCCGGCGCGTCATCAAAGGTATCCATGAGAAGCTGATACTTCATGTCCAATGCAGTCAGAGCTTCCTCGTCAAGCTCAATCCTTTCATCGGTCAGACGCCCGGTTTCTTTGATTGCAGCATCGTAACCGGTGAGGGCAGCAAAGGGAGCGAACTGCGCCGCCCGGTCTGACATCGGCATCTGCGGTCGCGTCTTGGAGACGTGGTGAGGGAGATTGATAATCTCGTTGTACCGATTATTCATGCGCATTCTGTATCTCACCTCTTAGACAAACTGGAAGTTAGCGATTTCTTTTTCCGGTATTCTCTGTCCCACGGATTTCCTCATGATAGAAATAATCTACG